>JAAUXT010024022.1_pt1 | contig 14021 bp, 21 predicted proteins | sample 7278171 | NCBI WGS metagenome assembly JAAUXT01 (sample SAMN14350112, study PRJNA611818) | marine sediment metagenome | isolation source: surface marine sediment (1.8m) | place: French Polynesia: Moorea | collected 2018-08 | reverse complement strand
GGCCCTGACGCCGACTGCGGCTGCGCAGTGGAGCTGATCCCGGGGCCCGACGCTCGTTGACCTCGGCCTCCGTCCAGATGACGTATTCGCGCAGAGGCTCTTCTCGCCGCCGCCCCCCCCCCACCGCCCACCCGCGCTGTGAAGCCTCCGCCTCGTTGAGACCCGAGAAACGACGCGGAGTGATTTTCACCGGAGTCCGCAGTGATACAGCTGCAGATGTTGCACCCAGTTCTTTCACAAGAAAAGCGCCCAGAGGCAAAACACAAGTGCTTCCAAACATGTCACCCGCAGAAAAAAAAGGCTCGATTGCGTTTTGCCTTCCGCGAGAAGATTCCGAAGACAACTGCGGCTGCAAATTCAGGCGAAGGCGATGGTGTTGCGTGGGGTGCTTGCCGATCCAAAGATATCAACTGAAATTGGCGAGTTCAGTAGTGTTCTTGTGTGGAGTGAAGACACAGCGTTGCTGCAGGAAAGACTCTTGTCACTCGGGGAGATGCAGAAACTGAGAAGTGTAGGGAGGGAGGGAGGAGCTATCTCTTTCTGCAACTCGCGTGAGAGTCTGAAATTAGAGGCAGCAGATACATAATTTCTGGGGATGATTGTCTGGGTACAAGAACGATACATTGAGGATCAGGGAGAATGCCGTATCCACCCGTGTATAAAACGAACCTGTTGTGCTAAAATTGATTACCATAAGTAGGGTTACGCCTTATGCATGGGTAAGAAATTGCTACAATTTTCATGTGCCCTGACCCAAAAACATCCCACAAAATCAAGGCAAAAGTTGGGGTGCGTCTTGTGCTTGGGTACAAGGTCAACACGGGTGAATACGGTATCCACTGTCGTTTCCTGCGGGGATCTCTCTGAAATTATAGGAGGCGAGGTCCCATTGGTGTTGTCATGGTAATGATTGCTCGTATCCAGTTTATCACTAGGGGAATTGATGTGGCTTCATAATTCGCAGTTTTCCACAGTGTTCAGAGGGGATTGTTCCCTGTGTCGTCAACAGGAAATTAATGTTTAGACTCAGCTCCGCGTAACATTGCATAGCGCCTGGAGCTCAGCGATGTTCGGCATCCGCGAGGTGCTGGTTGGGGTCGGGAGTTTTTTGGGTGTTGATGTGGATTTAATCGCTACTCGAGACGCTGGAGGGATGTCGGGAGATTAGGCTGATGGTTCTGTGGACGCGAGTAAAGCCGTGGATCCCGAGCTGCGAAATTTGATTCAGGTTTTTCACACACATGACGTGGCGTCAAAATTTTGACGCGACGTCACGAACGGACTGGACCATTTTTTGACACTCTCCATTGGGCGTCATGTAAAATTTGAGACCCGCGCGTCAAGATTTTGACGCCCGCCCTGCCTGTGTGAAAACCCCAATTGTTGTGTCAAAACCTTTTTTCATGGTTGTTGGAGAACGTGAACACCTTGTTCTCCAGTGACCGTGGATTGTTGCTGACAAAACGTGTGTTGGAACCATCAACCGTCCCTGTCTTGCGAGGGTGCGTTCGATACGAGGTAGAATCAAAGTATTCTGACAGTCAACACGATTTGGTCACAGTTGAGCACACATGAATAATGACAAACAAAGGACCTGACTAATTTGGTCAATTGGTCGCACACCGCAGAGATCATGTTGACTGTCAGAATACTTTGATTCTACCTCGTAAGACAAACAGAATACAATGGCTCGGGGCGCTCTGTGTGTGAAACGAACGCGCCAGTTTGGCTCGGAGTTCAACAATCCCCATCCACGAAGGTTTTTCCACTTTACAACGTGCGTCAGCATCCGCGCAGATCGTCAGAAACGTACGCACCACACCCTGACGTTCTGTGGGGCTGTAACTCCAAGAGTACCGTATCCACCCGTGTGTAAGACGCACCTTTTGTCCTAAAATTGAGCACCAAAACTTGTGGTGCATCTTGTACATGGGTATGAGATTACCATAATTTTAATGTGGTATGACAACAGAAAATCAAGGCAAAAGTTGGGGTGCATCTTGTACTTGGGTGCGACTTATACATGGGTGAATACGGTACACACTTGCCACACCCTGATGTTCTGTGGGGCTGTAACTCTTGGAGTAATTTCCTCACCGCAGTTCACTCGCCCCCAATTTTCCAGGCATCGCGTTCTCTGGCGAGGAGCATCCGGTGTAACGTCCGTGCTTCTCGCGTGACTTCGGCTCAACCGCTGTGGATTCTGCGGGCAGAGAAAATACCGGCTCCGGGGGGGGGGCGGAGTCCGGGGGGGCCGTGTTTGTCTTCCCTTCCCCACCGAGGCGTTTTGTGTTGGTGCAGGGCGGTGGAGGGGTCTGGTCCTTCACACCGGATACGTTCATCCTGGTGTCTGTTCGTATCCCTGGCGTGAGGTCAGTTTCACGCTGGGTGCGTCGTGCGATTGGCCCAGGTGTTGGTTCACACAGGATGCGCCATTCGTTGTGCAAGTGAATGGTCTATCAGCTGATCGGGAGTAATGACTGATAGTGCGCTGATGCGAGGAAGATTCCCGTAGACGCAGAGAGCGCGTTTTGCGAGACACTTGTCAATCAATACGCAGAGGAGGCAGAAGACGCATTGAGGTGTGCGTGCGTGTGTGTGTGTGCGTGTGTGTGTATGAGTGCATCTGTGTGACTGTGTGTGTGCGCACGCATCTGTGTGTGTGTGTGTGTGTGTGAGAGAGAGAGAGTGTGTGTGAGTGTGCACGTGTGTGTGTGCTTTTGTGTGTGCATGTGTGTGCGTGCCTGTGTGCGTGTGCTTGTGTGTGTGCGTGTGAGTGGATCTGTGTGACTGTGTGTGTGTGCACGCGCGCATCTGTGTGTGCGTGCGTGTGTGTGTGTGTGCGCGCAGCGAAACGAACGGAATGGGCCTGCACACGAACGCAACGCTTCCGGTGTGCCCGGCTGGAGGAGCGTGTTCCGGAGTGAGCGGAGCACGCGGAGCCTGCAGATTGGGAAGTGCAGATGGACAAACGCTTGAGAGGTGTTCGCCGCAGGAGGCCCTCAGCCCCTCACTCAGCACCGCAGCTCCAGGGCTGTTTTCAAAGCTGGACTCGTTCTGCTGGGTGCGCTCTGTTTCGGGGAACAACTCAGGAAACTCGTTTCTGCAGAAGTAATTAAAGCTTCCTTTCTCAGCGGAAGTTCTCAGCGTTCGACCGAGATGAGATGACCTTGGAGATGTCCTCCGGTCTCAAGCTGGAAACAATTGAAATTGCGTCTGGCGTCCATTGTGGCGACAGCGACGTCACCGGGAGTTTCCACACTGGGTGACGCGCGGTCGTTTTTGGGCTGACGTCAAAAATTCCACCATTGGGTTCAATGCAAAATTTTGACGCCGACGTCAAAAGAACGACCGCGCATCACCCATGTGAAAACCGTAACTGTTGCAAGGAATGCGAGGAAATGACTTCGTGAAACACTTTGTTCAGACTCTGTACCATTGGTGTCAAAACTCTGTACCGAAGTTTTCTTTTGTTTCTCTCTCGTGTTTGTGGTGGAGGTTTCCCTTCTCTGAACCTTACAGAAGGAAACTCATGAGCGTAGTTCACCCGGATCTGCCAGCGCTGAGGCCCCAACACAACACAACACCACCCCAACATGCAACAGCGATCGCGGCTCGGAACGCTACGCAGACCTTTTTGATCCAGATTAACAGCAAACAACTGGCGGGGCTGGATCGCCTCCAGAACAATCAGGTCGGATTCGACAGAGGCTCCACTGTACACAATGGAGGCTCTGTACACGAGTCATTGTGCCCTGTCCAATTGCGTTTCCGTATCATGTGAATGAAAGCGTGCCAGAGTCACTTGATTGATTGTGGAAACGGAACCCTGGATCGGATTCAGGATGTGGTGGACCACGCAGAAGCTCTGCACCACAAGATGCGTCAAAAGGGAAAGTGTTGTGGAGTCAGGGTGGTTGGGCCCCTCTCTGGATCCGCTCCTGGGGGGGAGGGCCGAGGGTGCAGGTGAAGCGAACATCTTCCGTGGTCCCTGCAATTGGACTTTGCTTCTGCTCGAAACCAACTCATCTGTGCTGGCACGAAATGGTCCAAACGGCCGCGTTTCAGCAGCGCTGTCCGCAGCCTTGTTCACGAGGTTTGACAGTGCGGATGTGGAGGTTGTTTGGATGCCTCTGGAATGTTTGATCATCCTTTGTGGCGCTCCTCGTTAGCGATAATGACACGTCGTAATGGCGGCGAATCGGGCCTCGGCCGCCGCCGACGGATTTGGCTCCGGCTCGTTATGCGTCTGAAGCGCCTCATAAGCGACGCGATTTGGATGCGATTTGGACTGGCTTGAAAGGGCAATCAAGCCTCGTTTTGCTGGATGCGGTGTGTGCTGAGTCTGCCTTAGGTATTGGGCGCCAAGTCGTCGCGTAACCCTTTGGTTTGGACAGGGACACAACGCACGCTGGCGCCCCTTGGTTTGGTCGTTTGCTGTGTGTATCCTTGCACGTATCCAGTTCTTGGGATGCGTGTCCAGTGTACAACAGCGCAACGATCTGGAAACAGCGAAACGTTCTTGTGGTGTTAGATCGTGGTACAGAGAAACCACAGTGAAACCACTTTCACTTTCACTTTTCACTTTCACAAAATAATGACCAGTCTGCTACGCATTGAACGGCGTCATTTCTTGCCCGATTGACCGGCGTCGCGACGCAGAGACGTGACCGGCCGGGCAAGACGCCGCGTTTTCAGTGCGTTGCGTCCTGATGAAGGGAGAGATTCACAAAGGAACGCTCCACCTCACGAAGATAACCCTATTATCGTCCACCCCTTCACTACCCGCGGGAATCGATCACAAAGTGTTTGATAAAAAATGTGTTTTTCTTGCGGCGATAAGGACTTGGGTTCTCCGTTGTCCCTTCTTCAGACGAACTGATGGTAGCGATTGCGCAGAGCTCAATTAAAACAAGATCCGCACACACCCAGCGCCTGCAGCGTTTCTATCTGATGCAGACGCGAGGGGTGTGGCGAGGCGGGGAGGGGTCCTTCTGAATCCTGCTGAGAATCCGTCACTGCAGAGCGCTGGCTGCACTTCGGAAATTACGGTTGTCGCTTCAGATGTGATAATTGGTCGTCAGGGTTGTCCCTTGTTTTGCAGCTCAGAACTCCGTTTTTGTTCGAAAAAACAGGAAATATTTTGTTGGGAAACGTGGGGATGGCGTCTGTCATTGTGACACGTGGCGCCATCACTGGCTCCGCTTATCCCACGTGAGCGGAAGTTCCGGTCTCACTTCCGGGTCCAAGTTCGTGTGCGGTCTGCTTCATTGTTGCGGTGTTCGTATTCTTGTTTTTTGGCCGCTTGTCGGACGATATTGTTTTACTTTTGTACCCGAAATGGTCACAAGGGGGGTGGGGGGAGAGGGGACTCCCGTGACAGGGGTGTCCCATCCTGAAAAGAAATTTTGCTCAGAATTTGATGCTGATAATTTTCCTGTGAAAAATTTCCGGGGGTAGGGGGATGAGTGGGAGGGGGGGGGCGACTGATGCCTTGCTTGGAAGCTTGGAAGTCTATGAGGGGTATGACGGTGCAGTACATGTTGCATCGGTACACCCCTCGTAGTTCTCTCAGTTGCACCGCGCATGCGCTGTGATGGTCTGACCATGTTGACTCAACACGAGTCGAGCTCCTCCAGAATCTACAGCCGCGAGTTGAGGGGGAGAGGGAGGGTTGAGGTGCTGCAGAAGGCCACAGCACCGCCACCACCGCCGCCAGACGTGTTTGTTTGGACTTGAGTACATTAGAAACCTGCCCCGGCTCTGGATCCAGCGTCTCAGGGCGCGTACCACCGGGTGCGTCACGCCCCCTGGTGGTGTGCGCAGTGACGGTGGGACGCAGTGCCACGTGACTTGTGCTTGAACGTGAAGCATGAAACATCCAGGGCACTTTCTCACTGGACGCGTAACGTGCCCTGTTTCTCTGAAGCGGCGGCCACACAAGACGCGTTTGTTTTTGACGCGCATCAAAAACATCTCCCACTATTTTCAATGAAACTGGCCACACAGGAGACGTCAATTTTGACGCAAGGGTCTGGAACATCTCTACAGACATTTTTGACGCGCATCAAAATTGACGCGCGTCAAATCCTGCGTGGCCGCCCCTTAAATTGACGTGCGCTGCGAGGACGGACGCAGTGCCTCTTGACGTGTGCAGGGACGGAACTCATGACGCACCCAGTGTGAAGCGGGCGCGATCCAGCGTCTCGAGTGGCTGGATCCAGGTTCGAGTCACGAACTGTGAGCAGATCTGTGCGCCGCGCGAACCTCACGTCGGAAACAATAGCCTGGCTGATCGCACGAATCTGGTGCATTTGTTCCCGCTCTGACCCTCCCATTATTCTCCTGATTCAGAGATTGGACTTTATTTTGAGCAGTTTGTGTGGTGCGAAAACTGGTTCCAAACGTGGGTGCAAAACAACAACAAACTGATTCCCATTCGCACTTGAAGCCACAGAAATCCACAACAATCTCGACTGAAGACTGGCTTGAAGCCGTCACTGCTTGAAAAACAGTTCGTGAAGCGGTATCCTTGGCTTTACATATTCATGACAGACTGATCCGTCTTCGGATCGTGCGTCACTTTACGCGTCTCGTGGGAGCCGTTGCGCGGGAAAAGTTTGACGCCCAAGTTTCCCTGTAAACTTCACACCAGACGCGTCGTGCTTTGGACGGCGTTGTCGCTTGCGTCTCAACCGTGCGTGAAACGAACAGTGTGAACCAGGCCGCGCTGACGCCCACGTGGGGCATCCACTGCACCGACTGCACCGGAAGTGGATTGAGACGCCGCTCACCAGGTGGCGTGATGCGCTGCAGAAGCTCATGATTGGATAGGGGCGCACTGAATGTTCGGGGTCTGTTTGTCTGGGAGGGGGGCAAGATTGGAGTGTGGCTAAAAACACCTGAAGTACTACCGTATTCACCCATGTGTAAGTCGTACCCAAGTCCCAACTTTTACCTTACTTATCTCCAGTACGGGATCACATTGAAAGGATAGTAATCTCAAACCCAAGGAATAACGCATGCCAAGTTTTTGGTGCTCACTTTTGGAACAAAACGGTGCGTCTCACACACGGGTGGACACGGTACCTGGTGGGGCGCTTAGTGCATTTGGTGCACGAACATTGAGTGCGCCCCTCTCCAATCACGAGCTTCTGCAGTGCATCACGCCCCCTGGTGAGCGCCGTCTCAGTCCACTTCCGGTGCGTCTCACACACGGGTGGATACGGTAGCTGGCGGGGCGCGTGGCTCACTCAGTGCACGAGGTCTGTTTGCGTTGCTGGGTGGGAGCGGGGGCTGCGCACGCGTTGTAATGTACCGCACAAGTAACACTCGGTGCAGCTGGCGAGACGCTGGGCCACGCGGTGTGCTGGGCCCTGTTTGCGTTACCCGGGGCGGGTGGGGTGGGGGTGGGGACTGTGCCGTATTCACCCGTGTACAAGTCGCACCCACGCACAAGACGCGCCCTAACTTTTGCCTGAATTTTCTAGTCTGGGATCACATTGAAATAATAGCAATCTCATACCCATGTATAAGGACACACGATTCAGTGGTCAATTTTGGGACAAAAAGGTGTCTTGTACATGGGTGGATACGGTACGTACGAGTCAGAATCCACGGTACTCGTGTGTGATTTGAGTCTCAGCACCAGAGGACTGAGGACGGTGTTGTGACAAATGCCCGCAAAGGGCAAAATGTTGCAGAAAAGTTGCAGTTTTGTCCTTTTGAGACGCACTTCAAGATAAGCACCAGACAGGTCGAGTTGTTGTTGTGCTCAGAAAAAAGACTTGTTGAAACGGTGTGAAAACACGTGTTTGGTGGTCTTTGATTGGGCGCCGCCGTAACGTGGACAACGCACCGTTTTTGGAAACGGTTGCGTTCCGAGTGAACCATCTTGTGCGCCGAACAAACCAATAGGGGTTTTCATGTTGGTGACGCGCGGTTGGGCGGTGTCAGAATTTTTGACGTGCACATCAAAATTCAACATGACGCCCAATGGAGCGTTTTGACGCGGGCGTCAATTTTTTGACACGCGCGTCACCAACGTGAAAACCCTTAATGCGTGTCAAACACCATTGAGAGGATACGGAGCGTGCGGCACTTGAAGTTCATTTGTCTCGAACGCTTTGCACCACCACAATGTAGCAAACCGTGAGCACTGGCCATTCGCGTCACAAGGGTAGAATCTGGAAGGTGCACTTCCAACTGACATGAAGCCACAGGCAAACAATGGACAATGAGAGATTTATTATTCTGAGGCGAAGCTGAGGATTTAATTGATCTCCTGTTATCTGTTGGTTACAAGGCACAGGTCATAGCAACCAAAAGTATAAAAGTCTCAAACCATTTTTCCAGCAACTGCAGATTACTTACAAGTTTCAAATCTTTTGGTGACTACAAGGGTTGCCCCTGACGACGTGCCTTACCAGAAGCTGCCTGGATCCGCCCCGGCGCTCGTTGTTGTGTTGGAGGGTGGGTGAGCTCGAGCTGTTTCGGATCGTATGAAGCTGTTTATCGCAGAGAACGTCTATTATTCCCCGGGTGTGCGATACCGACCTTGCGCCACGTGTCCGTACCACGTGACCTTGCGCCACGTGTACGGTAAACAAAGGGAGGAAAACACGGGCGCTGCGGGGGCCGCTCTGCCTTTACTTTATTACTGAGGTGAACTGAAGGAAGCGGGGTGCGGCTGACGGGGGGGGGGTGCGGCGGGTGAACATGGAGCTTCTCAAGGTTTCGTGAGAGGCTGTCTGATGAGGTTTTCTGATCCGAGAGTTTTGTGGTGCGTACAAAGTGTTTGTGTTGGTCTGAGCGCATGTGTGTGCGTGTGTGTGCGTGTGTGTGAGTATGTGTGTCTCTGTGTGTCTGTGTGTGTGAGTATGTGTGTGTCTGTGTGAGTATGTGTGAGTATGTGTGTGCATGTGTGTGTGTGCCTGTGTGTGAGTGTGTGTGTGCCTGTGTATGTGAGTCTGTGTGTATGTGTGTGTGCGTGTGTGTGAGTATGTGTGTGTGCGTGTGTGTGTGTCTGCGTGTGTGTCTGTGTGCGTGCATGTGGAGCCAGCAGAACGCCCACCGAAGGACCTGGTTGGGGATCCATCCGAAGTGGGGGATGAGAGAGGCCAGACCTGTTGGAGAGTGTGAGTGGATGGTTTGATTATTGCTGAGCACCTGGTGCAGATGCTGCGACTGCGCTGCTCAGGTTTTGTTGAAAGCGATACAGATCCCTTTCAGTGGAAGATTGTGGTGCCATTAAAGGCTTTCCTCAGTTGTGTGTCTCGAGCCCTCCACCATGAGTTTCCGTTGTTTGACATTCCTGGCTGGCACGCACACACACACACACACACAGAGGCACGTGAACACACACACACACACACACACACACACACACAGATTGCGTCACTCACTCACTCACTCACTCACTCACTCACTCACTCACTCACTCACTCACTCACTCACTCACTCACACACACTCACTCACACTCACACTCACACTCACACACGCTCTCGTACACACAGTTATGAAACCCCTGTGAAATCTCACGTTCTCTCGTCGCTTCTCTCGCGCAGATCACGGAGGCGGGGGAGAGCGGGCTGCCGCCGTGGCTCGACTTCAGCGCCGCCGACCGGGCGCTGCGCGGCGTCGCCGACGCCGCTGACCTGGGACGCCGCTTCCTGCTCGAGGTCACGGCCGTCTCGCGCTTCTCCAACGACACGCTGTCGCACGCCAAGGACATCTTCGCGGTGCACGTGGCCGAGGACGCCGCCGGGGCAGGGGGCGCCACCGGGTTGACGCCGACGCCGCTCAAGGTCAGTCGCGAGTTTAAGCAAGCGTTCCGTCACGCGCAAACGCCGCCGCCCCGTTTCGTTCATCCTCACTGCGCACACCATTTGTTCCATTCTTTTGCGCAAAAGCCACAATTTGTGAGATGGTGCGTGGGTCAAAAAGCAATTCTTACCACGCACATGTTCGTGTCGGCCGATGTCTTGATTCATCTGCAAATCAATAAGCTTCTCATCGAGTTGTGCCGGCACAGCGCGTTCAAGAAGACGGACATTGGCGTTGATGCGAACACGGCGTTCACTGACAGGATGTGTGTGTGTGTGTGTGTGTGTGTGTGTGTGTGCGTCTCTCTGACCTGGATGTACTTGCGCTGCGTCTCATCGTTGAGCACGCCGTGTGTGTGCGTGTGTGTGTTTGTGTTTGTGTTTGTGTTTGTGTTTGTGTGTGAATGGGTGGTGTGTACGTGCGTGTGCGCACTCAAACAACGAAAACTCATGGTGGAAGGATGTTGAATTCGTGCGGAAGAGTTATCTGATTGGGAAATGCGGGTTGTTGTTCCGAGTGTCTGACCAGGCGAAAAGCAAGAAACGGAAACACTTGTGCTTGTCCGTCGATGGGAAGCGGTTTCGGGCCCCGCTCGCCTCGCCTGCACGAAAAGTCCTGCGCGTCGTCAGGAAATGGATGGGTCTCTGCGGTTGTCAGGTCATTTCCGCTCTGAGCGCCGCGGGCACCAGAGCAGCGTCGCCTCCTGCACGCGAATAGCGGGGGCGGATCCAGGCGCCTGCGGGGACCATCTCCGCTCTCTCTCTCTCACTCTCTCTCTCTCTCTCTCTGTCTCTCTCTCCCTCTCTCTCTCTCTCACCTCTCTCTCTCTCTCTCTTTGCTCTCTCTGTCCCTCTCTCTCTCACACACACACACACACATACACTCTCTTTCTTATCTCTCTCTTACCTCTGTCTGTCTGTCTGTCTGTCTGTCTGTCTCTGTCTCTCTCTTTCTCTCTCATCTCTGTCGTACCTCTTACCTCTCTTTCTCTCTGTCACTATATCTCTCTTTCGAAAAAACTTCTTCCCCCTCTGCCCCCCGACCCTGGATCCTCGGGAGGAGGATGTACCGCGTGACCCGGGGACGAGATGGACCCGTCGTAAATATGAAGGGAACATGGCCCCGGAGCCATCTGCTGATTGACTGTCGTCCGGGCCACGAGGCTGTGCGGGCGCAGGGCTCGCCCATCTCTCCCCGAGCTGGACTGATGACCAACAGAATAATGGGGGAAAATATGTCCACGAGCTTGTAATTTCAGAATGGCGCATCAAGAGCTTTTGGTCCGTGGCCAGAGTTATTCGTGCTTTGCCTTTCCTGCGGGCTGATGCAGTGGTGTCCTTTGGAGAGTCAAGAAACAGAGCCAAGGAAAATGCAAATGTCGCCATCTTGAACAGAACCACGGGCCAAGAAACGTGATGCCAAAAGCGCCGGCGCGTTCCGGTCGCGGCGCCGGGGGAGACGGGAAAACGTCGACAAAGATGGCGTCACTGAAGCTGCAGAATTTCCCACAGTTCCGCCACAGGCTTCAGAATTTATGCATGTGAATGAATTTCTGGAGTTGACAGCGGCTGGAGGGATTGGTGCCGGCTTTGCGGGGGAAAAAGCTCTGATGAAACTGCGAGTGGGAAACAAAAACGTGTGTCTGGTCTGTCAGAAACAGACGTTCCGCTCACGTGGTTCGAACGGCGTCATTTTTACCTCGACCAGTCAAAGGACACTGAATCCTCTGAAAATATCAAGGAAGAAACTTGTCAAGTCTGTTGCCATAATCTCCCCAAGGTGTGTGTGTGTGTGTGTGTGTGTGTGTGCACCATTGAAATGAGTTATTTGGCTCTGGAAGGATATTTTTTGCCTGCACTGCCTGTTGTCGCCACAGCAACGACAGTTGCTCCTCCCTGGACGTGTAGCGAGGCTCGGAAAATTGGTCAAATATTCCTGCGCAGCTGTGGGCAAATTGGAAAACAACCTCTTTGGGGATTCCTCCCTGTGCGGGTTTCTGTGTTTCTCCATTTTCTTTCCGTGAGCTGCTTTGTTCCAGAAGAATGGAAAGGAAGCGAGAAGAGGCTCCCTCACTGTGACTTTTGCATCAAACGAAAGATTTTCCAGTGTTTCTGAATACACGGACACAGAGCCTCTTTTTCCCAAGAATACAACGCAAAAACCAGTTTGTTCACTTCAGCAGGTTCCAAGTCTTCTTCCACGTTTCTGCTTGTATGTCCGGGTGTTCTACCCGTGAGGTCCACACACAAACATTGGGAGGGAAATCTTTGAGGAAGGCATCGCCTATCTGAGAAGTTTTGATGCAGTTGCGAGAGGTGGCTGGTCCGCGGTGCGACTGCAGAGTCTGTTGTGAATGGCGGGTGGGTGCCATTCGTTTTCGTGATCCCGAGTCAGAGCTGGACTCCCGTTTCCCGGAGTCGGACGTCACGATGCTTTGTGGCTGTGTTCAGTCTGGCGAGCAGGTGCGCTCAGAAGATGCTGTTTTGCGTTGTACCTGATATGAACGTTCGTGAAAGTCGCGCTGTTGGATTTCTCACATGATGCAGCACTATCTCCCCACCAAGCTCCGTCCAGAGACGACAGAAATCGCGCGCGTTTCCTTGACGACCCTCACGGTTTCCTTGACGACCCTCACCTCGTCTTTTCCAGGACACGACGACCGGCTCCTCGGTGAAGCCGATTCGCTGCTCGGACTCGTCCGCCGTTACCATGGTAACCGTCATCGTGGACACGGACCTGGGCAAGATGGCGGCGTCTCAGAAGGTGGCGCTGCTGCGCGGGATGGGCGCGCACCTCGACATCCCGCCCGAACTGCTGCGGCTCCTGCCCGTCGGAAACAAACCCATGTTCGACAGCTCGGCTCTCGTCGCCGGACCCGGTAAGTCGCGAGATTCCGCGAGACGTGGGCCGCGTTCGATTTGACGCCGTCTCGCCATTTTGTTTTCTGCATCACAAAAACTCGACAGTAGCCACGTTTCTGAGCTTCTCCCGGATGAACAGTGATCATAGGCTTTGTCAAGGCCACCTTCAATAAAATTTCAAACAGCACAGCTACCAAGTGGAGACGCGTCCTGAACTTTTTGTTATCCCACATTTCACGCCGCCACTGTATTTTCGCCCTCCATCTCAGTTTCTTTGGGCGACGTGAAGCGTCCTACGCAGCCTGGAGTTGCGTCCAAAAATTCTATTATCGCCCATTGCACGCAGCTACTGTATTTTCGCCCTCCGTCTCGCAGGCGACGTGAAGCGTCCCACGCAGCCCGGCGCCGTGCTGCAGTGGGAGGTGGGCTGCGGCAACGTGCAGGCGCACCACATGCCCATCCTGCAGCGACTCGAGGCGACCTCTAGCGACGCGACCATGAGCGGCGCCGTCGGGCACGGCATCATCGGCTGGCACGTGACCAACAACAAGCCGCACGCGCCGCACAGGATGAAGGTACGGTGGGTGCGTGACGCCGTTGACGTGAAGGTGGCGTTGCTATGCAACACGTAACATCAAGACGTTTTGCGTCATCACGTCTGTGATTCACGCGTGACGCCGTCCCTTGCAGCGCCGGGCGGCGGTGGACGCGACGCCGGCGATCCTCGCGACGCCGCCCGTGACGGTCGGACCGCCGACGCGACGTCCCGTCCCGACCTACGTCATCGACGGCGACGACGACGCGGCGACGCGCTTCGTGCCCAACATGGCGTCGCCGTCCTTCCCTGGTGAGTCTCGCGTCATGACGCGTTTGATGGGAAACTTGACAGACGCGTCAACGCAGCAACAAATGTGACACGTCTGTGGGTGAAATGGAGCTGTGCTTGAAGGTCAGGAGCGTGCCTGTGAGACAAGATTCTTATGTGGGCTTCCTCCACCCGTGAGGATGTGACGTTAATTGGGTGTTGAGTGTCTTCCGTCCGCAAGTTTGGACGAGAGACTTTCACAAACTACATCAGGAAGCTTGATATTTGGAGGCGAGGTCACACTGCGTCGTTCACACGACTGGTACTGTTCACACAACTGGCACTGTTCACACTGGCACTGTTCACACTGGCACTGTTCACACTGGCACTGTTCACACCACTAGCACAGTTCACACCACTAGCACAGTTCACACTGGCACTGTTCGCACGACTGGCACTGTTCACACCACTAGCACAGTTCACACTGGCACTGTTCACACCACTAGCACAGTTCACACTGGCACTGTTC
>JAAUXT010145183.1_pt1 | contig 14022 bp, 15 predicted proteins | sample 7278171 | NCBI WGS metagenome assembly JAAUXT01 (sample SAMN14350112, study PRJNA611818) | marine sediment metagenome | isolation source: surface marine sediment (1.8m) | place: French Polynesia: Moorea | collected 2018-08 | reverse complement strand
TGCAATGTCCCTTGCAGGGTTGCAGTGGAATTAATGTAAACATTTCTTCCTTGTTGGTAAATTATTCCTGGTCATCCTTGTCCTCCACCTGCCATGCTGTCTTCGGCTGGGGGTGACTGGGGGGGTCTGGCCGGGGCTGGGGTCTGGCCGGGGGGGGTCTGGCCGGGGGGGGGGGGGGGCAGGGGACATTTTGGTCCAGCTGCCATAAACAGCACAACCAAATTGTGCTTCGCCCTGAATGGAATTCCCACATTGATACCACACCACCCAAAAGGTATGCATGGTGCTGATTGTACACGTGAGCACGGTTTCCCCGTGAGCACGTTTTCCCAAGAATAGTGTGGGAGCCAAGGGTCTTGCGGGTGAGGCACTGACGAAGCCACGGATCTGCACCTGATGATGTGTTCACCTCAAGTGCAGATCTTGAACCGCGCGGTGAGAAGTTCCTTGATCTGAGTGGAGGTACAAATCAACTGCGCTCGTCTCGAATCTGACATATCTTGAATCTCGTCAACTCAAGTGTTGCTACATGTAAGATGATCAAGTACTTGTCCCGAGAATTATTTTGCATTCTTGTCTTGTTGTGTTGCACACTGAAATTATGAGGATGAGGCTCAGTCTCTCCAGATCAGAATGGAAATGGAACACAACCCAATGTAGTTTGGTTGTGAAAGGACATAACTTCAACCGAACGTGCGTGTTACTTGCCATGGACGTACGCAGACTGTAAATTAACTCGTATGTGCTTCAAAGAAATAGAGATGGGGAATTTGAGCCAAATGAGATTGTCCGCGACGGAAAGTGGAACACGTGCACAAAATCTCCAAAATTGTTTTTGCATTAAATCTCTGCTCTGCATGGCAGGATGTGTCATAGGTTTGTATTTTGTACAAAACCAGCTGCATACAGTTGAGCATTTGTTAATTTGTCTGTGAATTTCCACACTGTGAAGTTTTATAATTTCGTGTAACGCATGCGCTTTGTCATTAACAAGACGGCTCGTTTCTTTCAGTTGTCATGAATGCATGCACAGGCACGAGCAGAAGTCTCAAAAATTTGTGTTGAAGCCTGATATGACCATTCAAATATTGTCAATTTCGGGAACAAAGGATATATTTCCCCGGCATTCATATTGTTTCGCGCTCATGCTGTATAAACCCTCATCATTGCACACGTAAAAGTTGTACAAAATCATTTTTTGTAACTTGTTGGTTGTGTTGTGTGAAACTTTGCAGTTTTTATGCGAGGTTCGTTCAGATAAAAATGGTCTTTTTCGTGATTACCCACTTCAGGATGAAGCAATTCAAATCAAAGTGCACAGCAGGACAGTTGCAATGCAATGCATTTGTGTTGTGTGTTACGGTTCTTCTGCATGTCAGTGAATTCCAAGAGCAAAAGCAGAACCAACTGTGAGGATTTTGGAGGGACAAGCGCTTACTCGTCTAGCAATTCTTGGGGAATTTTGCAAAGTTGGCCAGATCTTTGGAGCTTTGTCCGCTTTCTGAGGAACCGAAATCATTTTCATCCTCTGAAAAAGGTTTTGCAACTCCGTCTGAAAATACACAACAAATCACCACTTTTGCTCTTGTACGAATCGGTTTCTGTAGCAGAAATTGGTGATGCTCAAGGATGGATCAGGGTCCAGGCAATGGGCAGAACCTTATTTTGCAGATGTAAGAACCTTGAACTGGACTTACTCAATCTAGATTGGATCAATTTATTTTTGAACGAACCACGTATATGTGTACACCAGTTGCTGTTGTGCATACAAATCAGATACGTTTTGTCCTTTTTTTTGTTGTTACTGTTTTCCACAATTTTATGTTCACACGAGAAACATTTCGCCTAATTTTTCGTACAAAGAGGCGAACATGTACATTGACGCAGAACGGTACAAGTAAGGAACGAACCACTGTTCTACGCAGGCTCGACTCCTGACCCCGAAAAAGTAGACAACCTCGTGTCTTCAAGAACCATTTTCTGTTCGTCCGTTCCACATTTTTTCTCGATGACACCCTGCACCTGTACTCAGAATGACAGTTCTGCAACAAACCTTTTTTTGGAAGGTTTCACCACAGGCCAGCATGTCGGCATGCATATTTGCAATGCGCGAGACGCAACATCTGCACGAACAATGCTGCTCCTTCTACAGATACTTCGTAAACATTCCACTTGCAAAGTGTACTCCAGCGAAAGCAAAAGCGGGTGCGCGTGCGTGCGTGTGTGTGCGTGTGTGAAGAAACTGTTTGTTTTTGTTTGCGTTTTTTTGTTGCAAGTGCAGCCGTGCAGCAAGTGATGCGGAACTTTCTTTGATATCATTCTTCCACGTGCACTTTCTCGACATGCAGTTTTGTTTCATTGTGGTCCACCAGAACTTGCGCACCAGCAGTCACTCAAACAGGAGTCCTCTGTTTCTGTAAAATATTTTCCATCGCCTGTACTGCTGCACAGACAGAAATTGCAAGAATTTTTTTTTGTATGACAGACTGAACCTGTGGGAAATGCACTGGTTAGGGCAATAGGACGGCACAGAATGCCTGAGCTGGATGCAGGGAGGAGAAGAACAAGAATCTGTGAAACGTCATTCTCCACAGAGGCACTGGCATTTTATTCTCACCTTTCTGTTGGTCTGAGGGGGGATTTTTACAGGAGGTAAATGGATGTCGTTGGCGAAAGGTGAATGTTTTCAAAGATGCCCAATGCATTGGCTACTTGTTCCCATGTGCATGAAGAATGTTGTTTTCCCCACGCGTGTGTCATCCTTTGGCTCCATGCTTCCATGGCACACGACGCGGTCAGGCCAGCACAATATGATTTGAAAAAGATGATGTCTTCGTGAGAGAACCTTTTGCTGAACATTGATATGGCATGACGAGTTTGTCATTTCCACAAACAAGCAGCCGAAACGAAACGGTGGATCAATTTTCAGTGTCATGTGCATGCACATGATGTAACCTGTGCGATACTTTTGAATTTCCGTTGCATCTTCAAGATCTGAACCCGACTGTTCATTTGTACTTTGTCTCCAGTTTTATCTGTCTGCGAATTTCGTGAAAAATACACGCATTTTTAACAACATGAACTGACTCGTGTCTCCATCAGAAGCAAATGCACAACGTGTCACTGCGTATGTGCACGCACTGCCAAAACATTTGGGTGTTTTTCTCGCATTTTTGCCCGATGGGATCTGCTGTGTTCTGAAAGATTCTGCTCAGATTGTCAATCAATTCCCAAGCCCGTTTTGTTCTGTTCATTTGTCGTATTTTGCGGAGGATTCGCTGAGGAATACAACCGTGTTATTTTTTCAAATAGAAGAATACATCGTTGAACAAAATTACTAAATTTCCAAGCTGCGACCAACACCAGCGAAAAAAGGACAAATGAACAATTGTGCTGCATGTCGTAACTGACATCAATCGAGCCAGTACCCAGGAACAATTTACTCCTGAATCATGGAGTAGATGGACTCAACCCACATTGTCCACAGACGAACTTGCGAAGAAAGAAGTTGGTCATTTTTCGTGTTGAAAAGGACGTTTCCATTCATGTCAAGACAAACTGGACCGACGCCTGAACTTTCCTTCATCCCATGCAAAATTCAGCTCAAAAGTGCAAATTTTCCAGGGTTTCATTCAGTAGATACGGCCATACTCGGATGTCACCACACCTGCGGAACCTGCAGGGATTCTACCTGTGACACGTGTGAAGCTGCTGAAGTGTCAGTCGGATGATCCAGCTGCAGCCACTCCCACGGCACATTGTAATCTGTTCAGAAGAATATATTTGAGTGCGATATTCAACGCAATATCTGGGGATCTTCACATCATCTTTGTGGACAAGAAAAAGTGGCGCGGATTGAACGTTTCATGGTGTTGTTCAACGATTGATGAGGATTCAGGAAAAGAACTGAAAATCAGCGACAAACAATTTTGTTTGCCTTGTTTTTGCGACAGGATGACATCACCTCTCTCATCCAACCTGCTTGCTGCCTTCGGAACAACTTTGCTCAATATCGTGAGTAAAATCTGGCAAAGTTTCCAAGTGTCCCTTTTCCTTGGTTCCTTGGTGCAGACAAAGGTGCGAGTAGTTCTCACGGCCAAGAGCTCTTCTGCTGCATCCGGCGACAGCAGGAAGCAAGGCAAATAGGTTGATGTGACAGGATAGATGCAACAGGGCGGATTCTTTCCCTGTGCTCTGGCCCAAAGGCAAAAAAAAACTAAACCAAGAATATGTTCATGCAGTCTATGTTCTGCCAGTTCAGAGGTCAGTTAAACTTTCAGAGGAGCAGAGTTGTCTTGGGCACGAACCCCCTTAAATTACTCGTACTTTCCAGGTTTCAGGGTTGTCATGCTCCTACACTCAGGACGGAGTCTTAAGAACTTACAGGTTGGTTCGTGTTTGCATTTATCCCCAACGGAAAGGAAACCTGCTGAAGTTCCACTGAAGGACCTTTATTTTGTGCGTATCGTGACACGTTTGACATTTTGCTCCAGGTGTGGAGTGGCTGAACATTGCTGCTACGCATCTTGTTGCACCAACGCCATAGCATTCTACAGACTCTGGTACTTTTGGTGAGTACAAGAGAACCGTGTGGCATATTCAGGAAGCCCCAAAGGCCCTTTCAACCCAAAAAGGTGGCCCCGACCGCTCGATGCCCGATCCACTCGAGACTGTGGCATATTGACAAGGGATGATGATCTCAATTCTGTTTGAGCTGTCTCTTCCTTTTCAGGTTCTTCATTCTGCTGCTCTTGTCCGTCTGCTCGAGTGGGAGTTACTTCTACAAACGTCGGATGTACCAGGGTCAGGTGGTCACGCGCCCCGGGGTTTCTACAGGCTGCAACACAACCACAATTTTGTCTCTTCAACCTGAACCACCGCAAGGTGAGGATTTGCGCTCAATCTCTCAACGACGTTTCAGTAAACGTGTCAGCTGCAGGGTGAGCTCCAGTGAATCCGAGCTCACTCTCGGTCAGTGTGTCTGACCCTTGGAGGCTGAAAAGAAGGGAGAGGGTCAACTTGTGTGGAGGTAAGGGGACCGGCCCCCTGGATTTTCATAGGCGAAACACGTGTTTCGAGAGGAGAGTGAGGTCACCGGCCTTACAAATGCCCCTGGGATCCAGGTGGTCCCAGGTGTCTTGGCCCTGGAAAAACATGCTGCTGAAGACCAGCAAGTTTTCCGGCTTCAGGTGCATGCATGCGCGGGAGCGCGGGCCCCAAACTCCCAAAGTCAATTGCCAAATTATGCACCACAGGAGCACAAATAAAGCACAAACCAAGAAAAGGTTTGAAATTGAACTTGGGCTCATGATTCGCAACAACATAGATTTCCCCCTGTTTTCACAGGCACCTTTTCTTTTCCGATCTTGGACCCACCACAGATGTGTTGGCCATTTGAAGGTGTCTCAGACCAGCTGTCTTGTCTTCCAGGTTTGCGCACGTTCCACCCAAGCAGGCTTTACGGATATCGTCAGAACACCACACACGTAGACCAAACTGGGATGGTTTTGTTTCCCAGTGGTTTACAACACACGGACCCACCGCCCAGCTATGACAGCCTGCCTCCACCAGTTCCGACCTACAACCAGTGGGTTGCTGCTCAGGAAGACAGCCAGACTCGGGTTTCAGGGAATGGATGCTGCACTAACACGAGCGAAAATCAGCCAAATGGCCCTCTGACTGTCGTTACTCTGCAAACGTACACCACGAATACGCAACCTCCGATGTATGACAGGTGGTGAGTCCCAACTTGTGTCGGTCCGAAAATTCAAGGAAGTTCGCACGGTATTTTTCAGAGGAGCCAATTGTTCAAGACGAAGAAAGACCCCAAACACAACATCATTTTCACAAGAACTGTCTTCGTCGGCAAAGCCCCAAAGCGTGAGCACAGCAGGGAAGGCGCGGGAAGAGGACTTTTTGTGCACGAGATGTGGGATCCATCAAACTGCCAAACCCTCACACGCGAACCTGCAGCTGACGTACACACACACACACACACACACACACACACACACACACACACACACAATTTTTATCACTGAGGAAAAAGCGAGATCTTCAGCGCGTGGATGCACCTCTGCGCGAGCCGTAACTGTAGAGACCAAACACTGCAATATTACTCTTTTTTACACATTTATTCACGCACATTCAACAGTTTTGCAGGGTGTTGTCTGCCCTGAGAGATGAAGTTTTGCTGACAGTGACGAAATGTCCACAATACAGCTGTATCACAACCCAAATGACTGCCTACAACTGTGCAGTCACAAGAACAATTGTTGGTGAAATGTTGGAAGAAGATCGACAGGAAAACAAGAAAATGTACAAACCTTGTTCTCCTTGTTTGTTTGGTCTCGGATTGCAAACCTGCATGGTCACACCAAAGCGCGAATGTAAGCGCGTGTAACTGCAATCCAGAGCCATCCTGCACATGCCGTTCTCGTTTTGGTGTGACCATGCAGGTCTTCCCCGCTGTGTTACGGAAGGAACAATGTGCTTCGACACACACCTTCTTTTTTTCTTTGACACCAGTACGAGCTTCAGTCATAAAATAGTTGGAATTATCATGTGCAGTCTCCTGTGGTCTGTTTCGATCAGAATCAGCACTTGAGAGCCGATCGCGGAGAGCGCTGACTGAACGTCGTATACCTGTTGAAATATGCCTATGACCCACATTTTTCAAGCAGTAATTCCTGCCTGTGATTCTTCTCTTGCTGTTTGCTCTCAGCTTTTTGCGAATCTCTTGACGTGACTGCGTACGCGTACACGGCTCGGACCCACTGATAAATGCCGACTGCAGCCTGAAGAAAGCAGAAGAGATGTTTGGGACCAGACGGAAATGTTGTGCACCAAGGAGAACAAAAGCTTCCGCTTACACTTGGTGTTGGAATTGTGCTGATAGCAAAAATCTCCGTATCACACCTTTGCAACACTATTGACTTTTTCGGGCAAGAGGTCTGGGTTGTCGATGTAACGCGCCAGACTGTCAATCTGCGAGTCGGAAATGGAACCCGGCGCAAATTCCTGGAGCATCTTGACAAAGTTGGGGTCGCTCAGCAAGGCTCTGGACGTCGCCCAATCAGGTCTGCAAGAGGCGAACCCAAAGGTCATTGCTTTGCAAACTTCATGAGCACGGAGAGAATCAGTCATTTGGTTTCTTTTGTCGTTTAGATTCTGGTAAAGTGATTTTTTACGGTTGCGGCTTCACGCAGGTCAGTCAAACCAATTTTGAAGGAGGATAACAAGTTGAAATGTACTTCTTTTTGAACAAAATGCAGACGGTTTCCATCACTTCCTTGACGACCTGTGGTGGGTGCATCAGGGACTTTAGTTCTGTCAGGTCGTTTCTGTGCACTGAGTCCAGAACATCTTGATCCACTTGTGATTCGGCGCTTGGAAACTCCTCTGGCGTTGCTTCAGGAATCTGAAACATTCAACCATGCATGCAGCACTGAAGTGATTGAACACAATCTGTTCGCCCCGATTGCTTGAAAAATACTCCCTGTAAGCAATGGGGTCTTTTTCGCTGTCAAATTTTTCAAAGTTGGAAACGGAAGCCAAGCACACAGGGGCTGGGGTCACCTCAGAATACAATCTTGCTTGGTGTCTCGGCCTTTGGCAGAGCTACGAGGTCTATTCGGTGCAGAGTCGTACTCCAGCGCAAGCCGTGTGACAACATGTAAATTTTCCAAGCTCAGTTTCACAAAGAGAAACAACATACCTGGTCATATTTTGCAGGAAGATTCCCGTTCTGCGGCATCTCAGTTGTTGTGTCAGGGAAAAACTCAAGTTTTCCCGCAAGCTTCATAGGCGTGCTTTCCACTTCCACAAACCTTCCGCTGAACGTCTGCAGCGACAAATGGTTGTAGCCGAAACGAAGCTTGTAAACAAGTAATCCTTCCATGCAGATGCTGTGCCAAACCTCAAGAAATTCACAGAAGTGAGAAACTTACGGTTGACTGCAGATTTGGAATTGCGGTTTCGTGGAAGAGTTGTCTGCAAGAAGAAAGCAACAAACATGCTCTAAAGTTGTGAAGCCAACGTTTTGTGAGAGTGATTGAGTGTTGTTATCCTGTCATCAAAACACACAAGCATGACGGACAAACAAGACACTCACGTTGTTTTGTACTCAGGTTGGACTCTGGACGCGTCAATCGATGTTTCTTGCCTTTGCTTGGCTTCCTGCAGGAATAATGCCGGCGTGAACGTGCAGACAGCGTGACCTGATTGCACTTCATAACCACAACAGAGACACAGAGAGAGAGAGAGAGAGAGAGAGAGAGAGAGAGGGAGGGAGGGAGAGAGAGAGAGAGAGAGAGAGAGAGAGAGAGAGAGAGAGAGAGAGAGAACGAACAACATAATTTCAAAATGGAAGTTTCACACTAACTTTCAACACTTTGTAGTCGGACGTTCGTGCCACGAAGTCATGGAAATCTTTCATAGCTTTCTCTTTCTGTCTATAGTTTTCTCTGATCTGCAAAACAAAAAGAAAGCATCAACTCTAGATCAAATGAAAATAGTTCAATCATCTCAGTGTTGAAAAGCATTCCCAAGTCGCTTGTCATGAAGTTACTCTCACCTCGGCGAAGAATTCCTGTTCGTCAATGAGGTCTTGTTGGTTCTGAGCCTCCAGTAGTTCCTTCTGCACCTCCAGAACATGCTCTGCCCGCTCGGCCACGGTGCGCGAGATTGCTCCCAGCGCCTCCTCGTCCGGTGTGATGGGACGAATTTGTTCTTCTTCCAGTTCGCAGACCACTTCGGACCAAACTTCGCCCAACTGAAAACATGTTTGTTTTGTCTCCGTGAATGTAGCGAGGAACGAAAGCAAGGTTTCTGTACACGGCCAAAAAGGAACTTTTGACATCACCACCTATGGTCCAAGTTTCTCGTCTGGCAAACATGAACAAACTTGCCTTGAAATCGAGATAATGCTCGATTATGGTCAAAGTGATGTGGTCTTCTGTGTTGATGCCAGGCAACTCGATGAACCCTGCAAAGGAGTGGCGAAGCACGCATTGGTCTCGTGCAAGAGTGATAATCTGCTCTCATCGTTTCAAAACGATCAGAACACACTGTGGTATCCTTTTCAAAATTCTCTGGTCACCTATTTTGCAGAAGATAGCATAAATTTTCGCCCTCAGGTTCTCAGACACATCCACAATCGCTTGACTGGGAACACCGGATGGCAACGGCTCCACTTTTTGCTGCCCTTGTGTCTCGCCCATCAGCGGACTCTTCACGTCTGGACATAAAACGAGAGAAAGACGTGTAAACCGTAGTTCAACGCCCAACTCCCAACCAGTTCTTGAATTTCACCTGTCCATCGCATCATCGGATGCTGAGAAAAAAGTGCATTTCAGGGCTTGAATGTTAATTTTTTTATACACTTTGACTGAAAAGGAGAAACACCCAACATGATTTGTGAACGGCACACTCACCAGAAATGACTCCAGTGGGTTCCCGGTTGACCCGCATGTCGCTCTCTTCCAATCTCCAAAGGTCGCACAGCAGATGCGCTGCAGAAACGTCCCCCTTGCCTCGCCACGTGTTGATGTGGGGAATGGACTTGGTGTTTTCACTCAGGTCAAGCAGGCAACCCAGAACCAAGTTGTGCATACTCTTGGGACATTTCTGGAAGAGAATTTTCGAGTGCTTGCGGAGGCACACACCGTGCAAGCAAGAAAACAAAAATCGGGCAGAAAGAACGCCTTGACTTCAGCTTTACCTCCAAAATGTCAATGAGCAGAAAAACTCCTTCCTTCTCCAGGAAATAGTCTTCGGTCACGTAGCAACCCACCACAGCACACCTGAACAGAAAGATGAGTCATTTTGGACCACAACTGAGTGGATATGTCATTCTTTCTCAAGAAGCCCAGGCCCCTTGGCTGACAGATCCGCTGGAAGAGATCTACCCTTGAATTCAATGACTGTAAGCTCACCAGACACAATCGACAGCAGTCAGCAGAAGTCGGTGGTGACCCAGCCCACTGGCGAGAAGTGCGGGATCAACTTTCATGAACGCAACTACCACATCTACCCCTTTGTTGCCAAACAGTTCCTGCAAGAGATGGACACAAATAGAACAAAGTGAACAATTTCAAAACCTGAACAGGCATAAATTTGGTAACTGCACAGAGTCACGCGTGCACTTTGCGGTTGCTTGTCTACCTTCCTGTGCATGTCCCCATCACAAAGAGACGACAGGATGAACAACATGTCGCATTGCATCTCGATGTCGACAGCATCTTGCTTCACTGACTCCACCGACGACATCACGTTGAGGATGCCTGCATAACAGCACAAACAATCATGATATACGCTGGTACGCAATCACCTGAGACGCAGACCAAAGTTAAATTGTCGTCGGTCGCCAAGGATATTGCTTGTGGCTGTTGTGGGAAGTCGGAGTGCCCGTACCGGTCAATTGATGGATTGCGCCTTGGTCCACTAAGTCTTGAAGAACAGCACTATGTCTGGTGGAAACCATACTTCGCAAAATTCTCAGACAATGCCGCATTTGAGATCTCTTGTTTCCCCGGCCTCCTTGACCAAACAGACTGTTCCCTTGGCCACCAAAGTCGTCAGAACCTGCGTGGAAGAAGTGTCTGGCGTCTACGAGACTTCAGTCATATTTGTCATCCACCTGTTTGGCGGCTCATTGGAATGTTTACGCAGAATTAGTGTGAGATTTAACACCTGTGCACCATTCCAGCAACAGCAAAAGCCGCGTTCCTCCTTGACAAGTCATGTAGTCGTCAATGAGCAAAGGAGCCAAAGTGCAGAGTGCGGACATCGCATGCAACTGAAGCTCTTCTTTCTGAGCCACAGTCCAGTCATGGACACCGTCAGTGACTTTCTCATTTGCTTTCACGTAATTAAACAATGCCAGCAATATCCTTCCCTCAGACAGCAACTGAAATGATGAGGACACCTATGACAGAAGCAACTCATTGGCTCTCTTGGCAGAAACGTATTTGATCCAGGCAATCTGAAGCTGGCGTAAGACAACATCACAACCTGAATCACAACGGAGGTAGAGCAGAGGGTTACGAGGGTGTTCAGCAGGAGCTTCTTCAGTTCAAAATCCTCATGGTTTTGTCCCAGCTTTAGATGCTTCACGAGCGCGTGGTGACACTTCACTAAACAGACAATGGCAATAGGAATCCCACGGTGGCAGGTCCACTGAGTTATCTTTGAACTGCACTCACCAAACAGATCAAGAAGAGACAATCCAAGTACCGACCTTCTTGGAACGTAGCAAGAAGAATCAGCTGCCTGACGAACCCCGTTTCAACAAACGGAGCATCTGAACAAGTTTTGGCAACGAGAGAAGCAAGAACAAGCAAGTCGTTCCTCAGTTGTCTGTCGTAATGACTGAACCCTTGTGTCAGCTGGTGAACGAAGCCGTCTCGCAATTGCCTGAATAAAAATAATTCAAACATCACACTCGATCATATTTAACCACACATGAACAAATGACAACATCGAACTGTGCTGAGTTTTACCCAATGCATGTCAGGCTGTTCATTTGGCGCGCAACTTGATCCTGCTCGCCATTCTCCAGCAAGTTCCACAGGATGTCAGATGACCTGAAGAGCAGCTGACCACTGGGATCAGGGTCCATGAGTCGGCTGCAGATTCTGTTTGCTCCGTTCGCTCGCAACACCAAGTTGCAATTGTGTGCTGAAAAGAAGGAAGGAAATGTTGAAGAGTTACTGACACCTTTTGATACTCGTACATGTGCAGGAAAAACGATACAGTGAGACTCCAGCACAATTTACCAGAATGTGCTGACAATTTCTGCAGAACACACAAAATCTGCAGTTTGACGTTGAAATCGTCTTCTGTGAGCGCCAAAGACTGAAATTGAAGCAAACAAGCATTGAAATTTCAGTCTGAAGATTTGTTTTTGAGTTTCATGTGACCAGTCCATGGATTTCTGTGGTGTCCAGAGAGCTCAGATGAAAGTACCTTCACCAAGGTTTCAGCAACGTCGCTGTCCTCAACGATTCTCTGATTGAAAGCCACAGTGTTTGCTTGCAATCCTGGAACTGACCGAACAATTCACAGCAAAATATTGATGTATGTATTTTTGAAACGTTCGAATTGGGTTTGAAGGGAGGAATCTTACTTTGAAAGTTGTTTTCAGATCTTGCTTCGCTGTGGAAGTCAATGAGTGTTTTGCAAATTTCCTGTCTGATGTTACTGTTTGGAACTCGCAGGAGGTAACCTGAAGCGTATAAAACTAGACAAATACATTGACACACGTGTGTATTGCAATCCAAAAAATAATTTTTCTTTTGTGCGTACCGCAACAAACAGGATTGAGCATTGGTTCAAACTTCACACGTACCAAGTTGGGAGATGGATTCAACAGCAATTTGATTGTACGAAGTTTCGTCGGAAGCTCTTTCCTTCAGGAAGGGGAAACGACACAGCTGCAGCAAGTCCAGCATCGGTTGAACGTACACGGGGTTTACACTTATTCTGTCCGCGCAGACATTCAAAATCTTGAAAATAGCCACGAGATCTTTCATCAACTGAAACACGGTCAAGGATAGATCTGAACTCACAAACATTGACGGGAATTCTGCCGGCATGATTTTTCGCACATTAAGTTTCGACAAATTCTGCCTCTGGTTTTGTTTGCAGTTTTCAAAGGATACAAAGCCACCTGGATAGTGTCGAATCACCTTGTTCAGTGCGTTCACATGTCGCTCGTGCAGAGAAGCCTGCAACAAAAGTGGTTCACGTGTCACAAAGTTTTCTCAGACTTTTCTTATTGTTCATTTTCCACACTTTGTTCATTGTTTATTTGTTCAATTGTGTTTCGTTTGTTCAGTTCGTCCAAAGATCAACGTGTTCGTTCATACCGAATGTGGGTCTGTCAGGAGTTTCACAACTTTTCCAAGGCTAACTGGTTGCAGTTTTGATCCCTGAAAGAAACCAAAAACCCTGAAAACAATCAGATTTTATATCCAAATTCCACGTGGTGGAATCTGGTCTGGCTTGTCTGGAGTGGATCTGGAGTTTGCCCGATTGAAACATGTGAAAGGTGGTGTTGACCCGTCGATTGGGGATTACACTTTATTCCAGAAGCATCACAGTTTCTCAGGCTTTCAAAGGCAGCACGACAAATTAGACTTAGACTCTATAAAGGAGATCTAGAATCTACCTCACGAAGACCGACGTCTTCGTCTGCAATGATGTGTGCCACCACTGGAACTCTCATCGCCAAATTTTGTTGATGACTGACAGACTGTAAAGTCTGGGTGGCCATTGTGCAGACTGCGGAATTTACACGCTTTGTCAATGAAGTTATGACACAAGATGTGTCAAATGCTTCCGTGCAATAAGTGTTCAATCTCTGGACACATTATTGCTGTCAAATGTTTTAAATGTGTCGTTTCTTTTGCAGATAGAGCTGTCTTCGGCCATTGTGCTTGAGGTTACCTGGCAACGCGCAATGCATTATGGGTGTTAAGAGCCTATCTTCTTTTTGGAAAATAATGTGCGGAAAGTTTTTGTTTGGATATATTTGACAAACAGGTGGAGTCACAATAAAAATACTATGTTTCAAGTGTATTTTGGTTTTCTGGTGTGTGTGGAGTTTGCATGTCTGCTTGTCACGTGACAGTCACATGACAGTTCTTTGGCTCAACAATCAAACCACGAAGTTTCATAGGAACATACACCTTCAGGAAAAAAAATGTCAAGTCTCAGCAAGACGGCATTTTTCAGCTGCATTTTCTTCGTGTTTTGTGTGATATCTTGTTCTGGTGGGCCTTGGCATGCGTCGTGCAAGTTGACATGGTGAGGTCACATCGATCGGTGTCCCAACATTTGAGTTCACGAGGTGCCTGAGGTGTTACGAGGGGTCCTCAATATTTATTTGCCAACTGCAATCAATATGATCGGCACCGAGCGATTTCAGAGATGCCTGTACAGCCACTTTGAGTCTGTCAATGGTGACCCGTGTGGCATTGCATTCTACTCAGGATCTCGCCGATCGCGCTGAACATGCTG
>JAAUXT010121949.1_pt1 | contig 14023 bp, 10 predicted proteins | sample 7278171 | NCBI WGS metagenome assembly JAAUXT01 (sample SAMN14350112, study PRJNA611818) | marine sediment metagenome | isolation source: surface marine sediment (1.8m) | place: French Polynesia: Moorea | collected 2018-08 | reverse complement strand
AAGTCAACTATTTCACTCATCAGTGTTCAATATGTGAAGAAAGAACTTGTGCTGTGCACTCGTTCATTCTGAACACATATTGAACGCTGATTCGTGCAATATTTGTGACATATTCAAGTTCAAACATTGAAAGGATGCGCTTTAATGGGTGAATAGATTTCGGCGTTGTTTGTGAATATCCGTTTTGCTGAAACAGTCGTTCTGGTGCCTGAAGCTGCCCGAACGTCGAGTCGCTGGTGTGCTGCGCAAAACTGGCTCTTGTCAATTAAACTGGCCAGTCTTGTGATGATGAATGTTCTCAAACAAGCGGCTGTGTTCTTGACAAATATGTGTTTCGGAAAATGGATCATTTTGATCATTGAGGTAAATTTTCAAGTGAGTCATCCAGCCTGTGATCGTTGTGGCAGGTGTTGGTGATGTATGTGTACGCAGAGAGAACAAATTCAAATCGGTTCAGTTCAGCAAAGACCAAACGAGTGCAAGGTGCGTTTGGGCTGGAAGCTTGGGGGCTCGACTGCTTGTGCCGGCGGAAATTGGAAAGGCCCAGGGCTTGCTCCGCGTTTGGAACCAAAAGATGTGCGGGACTCTTCCAAGCGGCCAGTCGGTTTTCGTATTTTCAACGATGATTCGATTGTCCTTCAGCTTCTTTCTCCCCAAGCGACGCTCGGTTGATGTTCCAACGTCCAGTTACACCGTTGATGCCTTAGTTTCGTAGCAGAGGCCAAAGCGGACGTTTTGAAAAACCTTGTGTGACGGATTTCCAAACATTGCACCTGGAAATATCGTGTCTTGAGAAGGAAGAGTGTTGAGAAATGTGGTTAATTAGTGGCGTGAGTCAGAGCGAAACTGTATCGATTCAGGTTTCACAGACATGTGCGTTCTGTGTACACAGACGATAATGTGTACTTGCAAACTATCGATTGACAGTGTTGTACCTTTACAGGTGCACAGGCGTCGTAATACTTGTACACAGGGTAAGACCGCGCGTGTCATGTTCGTCGCAACGCCCGGCTGCCAGGAACGCAGGAAGTGATATTCGAAAGTTTCACGCAGAAACAGCCGGTTGAAGCGTGGTCCGAGAACCGTGTTACAAACTTTTACCTTTTATGGCAAACGTGTAAAGACTTCCCCAGAGTTGTGTAAGTCACGTGTGTTCGATTTCACTCGGAAAATCCCCACGGTCGGGTTATGAAGATCGTGCTCTGGGTCGTGGGGCATATGAACCCTGAGGTGGAACAAGTGAAATGGTTTGTTTTATCCACAATCATCCAACACTTTTGAAACTGCACAGAGGTGCACGAGTATGTCTTTGCATTCTATCTGTGGAGGGTGACTTACGGCAGGGAGGGGGCACCCAAAAAACCCTTGGTCCGAAATTGAAGCTGATCATTTTCCAAACATACAGTTTGAAGTGGTGCAGCCGCAGGCTTTACCACCCCAGTTGCAATGATCGACAGAGCGGCGTGTTGAACAGCGGGTGCTTTGGTGTGGTTGTTCTGGTTTGAAACAGATTTTGATTGAAATCTGCAGCAGACCAGCAGGAAACGTTGTGCCGAATGCGATGACGCACTTCTGACTTACGGGTGTCTCTTTGAACAGAAAGAACCTCCCTCTTTGCACTCAGAGGCTTTTTCAAACTTTTTTTCACTGGAACTACACACGACCCTTGCCCTGTTATTTCAGTGAATTAAATTTGTATGGCGGAGTGTTAATCACGCCTCAGCTGGAGACATTCAGTGCAAGACTCGCGAGGACGTTTTCCTGGCTTCATGATGGATCTCAGGAAGCGTCGCTTCTCATCTGTTGAACATCTGAACAGGGCCTGATGTCAGCAATGGGTGGATATCTGAATTTATCGCCTCGGGGGACAATTTACAGGTTGATTTCACTCTGCAAGGTAAATCCGCGAGTTGGTTGCACAGGAAAGGGAAGCCTTTTTTATTGGCTGCGATGTCAAAGATCTTAAGCCTGTGCCGGTCATTTGTCTGGGAAAGGAACTGTAAATCTACATTAAACATCGTCACTGAGCCCTGTTTGGTCCAGGCAACAAGTGCAGGCAGATTGGCGCATCTGTTCCTCATGTTCCAGGCCGAACAACGCAGTGTTTGCTGCTGTACAAGTCTTGCAACAAAGGCAACAACTGATGTCGGGAAACATTTCGTGCGTCAAACATTCAAGCGCCGAAAGTCCACAAGAACCGACCAGGCCAAACTGTGGGGATGAATTGAAATAGACTACTGGTACGAAAGGAATACACACACACACACACACACACACACACACATTGAGATACACATGCACGCACTCACACGCGCGCACACACGCGCACGGAAAGTCCCAGGAAATCTCGCATTTTCGTTCAAGGATATGAAACTGGCGTTTCCTCACAAACAGGTGACGACGTCAGTGCAATGACGCAGATTGCTCGTGTGTATGAAACTGGGATGGAAAACTAATTGGAGGAAAACCGGTTGCGAAAAGCCGGGATTAGGCCATTGTGGAGTGCGGATGCAGCTTCTGGTCGGATTGAGATCAGGCCACAGCTTCACCGGGCCGGTATTCCCCGAACCGAATGAGGTAATATGGCTATATTTGTATTCAGGATGTCGTCTCTCTCGTCACACACACGTGACTCAGTGTACTCGTACGATCGAAAGACAGTGCGAACATCTTTCGCATCAAGTTTGCGTGCAGCTGCGTGCTTGTTTTGATCAACAAATCTGAACGCGTGTGCACTGGCACATTGCTTCCGTCACAAGCTGAGAACAACCGGGTTTGCGTCAAAAATAGTGTTGAAGGGCATAAAGCTTTTGTTTTCTTCGTTCAGTCTGAACGTTGAAGATAAACAGGGTGAAACGGAAGAAACTACGAGATCGCTACCTCAAGTTGGTGAAGCTCAAAGTTTGCCGTGTACTCGCAAGCAGAGTCTTCCAGAACCGACAGTTTGAGTACACACTCTGCAACCCGGAGGTACCGTGAAATGTACGTGGAGTGATCTCACTTGATTACAAGTCTTAACTCTCCTTCATCAACAAGACAAAAAGCCCCGAGTACGAGCGAGTTCGGAAAAGACAAGTTGTTGATCTGATGGCGCTTGAAACACAAGTGCTGGTCCAGGCAACGCTGTAAGACCGCTGCTTCCTAAATTACCTTCATCAGGTTGAGAAAATTTGTGTTGAAGGATTCCTTTGAAATCAGACTTATTTGGGCTTGGCCCTTGTCCACTTAGTGTAGTTGGGTGGATGGGTCACGTGCAACTCCGGTACAATTAACGGAGGACCTTCCAAACACCGGACCCTCCTGAATTTCCGGAGCAAGACACAGAAAGATTGCTTGGTTTTGTCACTTTAAAGGGGAATGCACAGAAAGGTGACCGTTTCTCCTGCATTGTGGTTTGTTCCAGTGCAAAGAAAGACGGTCACGACCAGGAGCGCAGAGTTGTTGCAGCGTTGTCACAAAGCAGTGCGAAAGTTGCTTGGAAAGTCCTTCGTTGCCCCCGCTTGTGACAGAACATCTGCTGAACCAAAATCTGCAAACGCAGTCTTCCTTCCTCTTCATTGGTCAATCTGAACTGTCTCGAGAGAAATCTGCCTTTGTTCAAGGGGATTTTCAAAATGCTTATCTCAGAACACATCTCATTTATGGTCAAAGAACAACAGTTGTTTTGTCATGCTTCACGTGTAGACCTTCTAAAATTCTCATTCGCGAGTTTCACTTTCCATACGTGGTGTTCCGCTGTGCCGGCAGTGTAGACTTTTGAAAAGAAAGGCGCGTGCGGAACACTGCGAGACAAAGTTGTGGTGCCAGATACGAGCGTACGTACGAGCGTTCGTACAGGGACTGGAAAGCCTGCTTCCGCAAAAATGTTGGGTTTTGCGTTTTGGACAAAGATAAGCGAGAGAAACTTGTGCCACGCAAAGATATCGTCCATCAAAATCCGAACACACGTTCGCGTGGGATTTTTGTCGAATGATTCCGGAAACAGGACAAACTCCACTTTGAACAGAAGGGTTGGAATTGACAGAGAACCACACGGGATGAAGCTGTTGTCGACTGCCATCGACGAACACGAAACCTTGGATGTGCTTGTTGTTGTTCGTGAAGCATACCGGACAAAAGTGCGAGATGTGTCTTGTTGACGTCTTTTATGGCATGTTCAGGTAAATTTTCCGAGCAGACGCTTTTGACACCTTGACAACGAAACGCGGGAAACTTGGTTGACATCCTCTCCAGATTGTTCAAACGCAGTACTTCAACGACACTCCTGTGTTGGGAAGGCCCGTGTGGCTTTTACACCGGGTGACACGGCCCGTCCCGCTGAACTGCTGACCTGAGCGGACAGAGCATTAGCACATGTCACCATCGTCACCGGTGGCGACGTTTGCTTGAGCGACTGTGTTCAGCGTAATTATGCGCGTCCTGACGTCGCTCGTAACACCTGTTGCTGAACAAATGGTCACCGAGGTCACAGCATCAAAAACCTTCTGTTTGAGTTTCGTCTTGTTCGTGGGTTCTTTATTATCTTCGTGCACCTTTTTTGGCTCGCGGCATTTCGGTGAGCCACTGGCTCACTGCAAGCGCGATGGTGTAGGTGTTGTTCTGCTCGTATGTGTTTCTGTGGACAGTTGGACAGTTGGTTCACCATTTGGAGGGGGAGAACCAACAGTTCGTTTTCTATTTTGATATAGCAAATGCGACCATTCTCAAAGCCGGTGCTTGGTTCCCCTCCCCCACCAGTCACCAAACCAACCATAAGTTTGGTCCAATGGGAGGGTGAACCAACAGTTTGTTTCATTGCTTTTGACCAAACCAAAAGTTGGTTCCCCCCCCCAAAAAAAAAAGAAAAAGAAACAAACAACAACAACAACAAAAGGAACAGTACCTAGCAGGCAGGTAGCCATAGCCAGCCTGTTTGTTGCTGCAGCAATGTTTGTTGTGAGCACAATGGCTGATATAAGGAGCCGCGGGCTCGTTGCTCTTTGATCTCTTGTTTCGAATGAAGAATGTGGACTTTGGTTCGGCTCGCAAACGATAATTTTTTGCCAGGCACCTGATACAGCGTGGCTTGGTGAGAGTACTTGACAATCTCAAGTGTTGTAACGGTGGGGAACTGAAGACGCGATTCTGAAGTGGTCAGTTCCTGTCTTTCTATGGGAAACAAACCAACACTCCTCACTTTCGGGGTTTTTTTTTGTGATGTGGGTGGGTACAGATTTGGATTTTCCAAAAGTACAACAGGGAAGTGAAATAGAATAGTGGTTATCAAGAGCCAAGTCACCGTACGCATCCATTCGTTTTCGCCGTCTGAGGCTGGTTCTGTGAGGTGACATGAGGCGCCGTCCCACGAGGGCCACTTTTGTCCCATTGTGCCGTGTTCCTAGACACACAGTCTGCACCGGAGACAAACGATTCCTGGTTCCTTCAGTCCACTGTGTGCGGCTGGTTACAGTTCTTGACACGAATTTGTCCACTCGAGTTTCCGGTCCTTTGCGTGATCCCTGCACTGAAACAGAGGCGCTGTTGACACTTGACGCACTTGCGACCGACACTGAAACTTTGTGTGCATTCAAAGTTGGGAAAGGTTCAGTGAAATGCTCTCTGAAGACCAAGTTTCGTCTTCGGATCCTTTGACGACAGTTCAGTGCACCCACCGTGGTTTTCAGCAGTTGGCCTCAAATGAAAGCAGATTTGCGAGACGCGGTTTTCACTCTTTTGCCAAGCCGAATTCTTTTGTGTACGTTTCTAGAATTGAGATGGAATGCATTTTGTGTTTGCAGGAAAGGGCGTCGAAAGACTGAGAAGGATGCGCCGTCGCCTTCGCCCGAGCAACAGCGCGAGTACCTCGAGGAAGAGTACGTGCGCGACAAAATTTCCGACTGTGATCTCAACCAACTCGTGACGCTGCCCGCCGGGCTCGACTACAACGAGTGGCTCGCCACACACAGTGAGTACAGTGTGTCCGATGTGGGGCTATCAGCTGGTTGAAGTGGACAGTGGTGGAGAGAGGTGAAAAGGGAGACAAAAGAAGGCTGTGGAGACAGCACTGATGTCGGTGGATTGGAGTGTGGGTAGTTTTCAGCAGTTTGCCTCAAACGAAACAGCCTGAGCTGACAGGTTTCCTTGAGCTCCTTCACAGATCATGCAGACTTGTATGAGCTGCAAGCAACCTTTCAATGTGCTGCTGCCTTTTTGTGGCCAGCTTTTGCAAAATTTAAAAGAGTTGGGTCTTGTGCTTGCAGACCTGGCTGTTTGGTGACTAAATTGACAGAGACATGCAGTGAAACGCGGCCTTGCCATGGGATGATGCTTCAAGACGTTTCTTGGTCCTTGCGTCTAATTAGGCGTTTGCGTCTCGGTGCCCGCAGCTCCCTCGTGCCCTCCCTCCACTCTTGATTGGATGGGTTTCTTCATTAGTACGCCATATCTGATGCTTCGTTGTGTTTGTGTGCCATTGCCGTAAAGCGTGGGTAAAATTAACTGCCCTACTTGATCACTCCTTTTCTCTGTAAATGAGCTCGTTTCTACCTGATCTGAAAGCTCAATTTGGAAAGGTCCTCTGCTTTAGTGAGGAGAGGCACTTTGGTGCTGGTAAACCTTCCTTCGTGGCGGTGGTGAGAATCCAGTGTCAACGGACCTGCTGTCAGGAAATGGGATTTCTTGTCCCAGTCAAGAAAGTTGTGTGGCCCAGGACTTGACAGCGAAAAAGAAACCCGAGTCGGACCATTTTCAGACCAACACAACCTTTCGGTGGCACAACTGTTTGAGTCGTAAAGTCAGGTGGAAATATCAAAAGCACACGACTCCTTTTGGAGAAAAGCGAAGATTACAGTTGCAAGTGACACAGAGCGAGAAGGGCTAATCTGCAGGCTTTGTGTCGGCGAAAACCTGGTCACGTCCCGGTGGATAATGAAGGTTTAGTACGGTGTTGTTAGCGAGTCAGCATTAGCCTGCAGGAAAACCTTTGTGTTCGGACGGAAAGTGCGAACTGGCCATCAGCCACCACATTGGCTTCCAGTGTCCCGCAGTGCCGTCCTCGCAGCGTTACCAACTTTCACACTCAGATTTTGCATTCAATGCCATCAAAACGCGAAGTGTCGTCACCACCATGGATGCAGCGCACTTCACCCTGTGTAGAACGGTTCCGAACCGCCCACGAGCCCACTGGTCTCCCCAAGCTGTGACAATTGGCGTGTGACCTCGGGGGAGCCAGTCCCGTGTGTTAAGCTGCACAGTGGAACCACCGCGCAGCATGTCCAGTACACCACATGCCTCTGGTGCGGTGTCAGAAGTTCAAAGGAGATTGAGGTTCGTTTGGTCACGGGCCAGCGACCTTTTTGACCAAAGCTGTGTTGTTCACAAAAATTTCGACAAACACTCGAGAAGATCTGCTTCGCGACATCGCAGTCGCAAGACTGAAAGGGCCAAGAACTTTTGGAAGCCGTTGAAAATTTTGAGCACGTTTCCAGTTTCATGTCACGAAATTGCCACGCTCGAACCGAATGTTTACGGTTCCTTCAAAAAGTTGACAGGTTTGGAATCAGCACTGAAGTTGAGGCGCTCTGTTCGGAATTAAAGTCACACCTCGCGCCGAACGGAGAAAGTTCCTCTGAACAACAGGCGCCTTGTTGGAGAAAACGCAACAAAATTCATAAATCAAACGCTCCCTGTGCGGCGAGCATGACAAAAAGGAAGAAGAGGACGATCTGAAATGTGCATCGCTTCCAAGTTGGTGTCTTGAGTGTTCTTTTGAAGTTCTTTTGTGGTTGTCAGACCTACCGCTAACGAATCATTTGGTTGGTGTCAAAAGTTGGCAAATATTGAATCTGCATGCGTAAATAAGTTGTAAATGTAGCCAATGGTCGTGTATTGACAATTATTTGGTGGCAACAATGACGCCAATGCTTCTTCTCAAGCTTCGTGTCTGAGAGCGAAATGTCTTCCTCTTTGCATTTGCCCCCGCCCTTCACGTCGTAGAATGACTGCCTCGTCTGAGCAGCCCTTTGCTGGCCAGCGAGCGGTTGTCTGCCTGCAATGAGCGATGGTTGGATGAAGTATTGTCGCACGAGTATTTCTTGACTGGGACCCGGTACCTCTTCTTGCAATTAGTCTTGCGCTTAATTTGCGAGTTTCTGGAACAGTTCCTGCAGCGGTGGGCTGCCTCTTCCGTTTTCCGAGGAGAATTCTGCTGGAAAGGGGTCAGGTTCGTGGAAGCAAATGAAGTTGTCATGCACCCTTCGCATAAATTGCGCAAAACAAGCTTCAGCTTGCCAACGGGGAAAATAGTTTTTTGAAAAGGGCAGTAAATAACAGCAAGGAGATGTTGTAGTGTGGCTAAAAAGGTTGTTATTATACCCGTACTTCTTTCTCCTCATTCGCTGACGTCGTCTGTCTGGAAATTCTGAAGGAAGGCTGATTCAGTTCGTGGCACTTTTCCAGTGTCTCAACATACGTATAAAGGCAAGCACATGATCGAGAGACCACACCCTCTTCCTGTCATGTGTCTGCAGTACATTCAAGACGATCTTCCACATTCGGCAGTGCTACGCACAGCACTATTGATAAACTTATCGATCATTATCCCACCTGACACTTTGCATACATGTAATGGTTTCCGTCATAGGCGGCTGCGCAATAAAAGCGTCTGCTTTGGGCTGATATTCTTGAAACTCAATATTTTGACTTGAATGCAGTTGCCAAGTTGAAATGCCACAAAAAGAGTATCGTGTTGTCGTGGTCCCATCAGTGATCATGCTTGTGGGGAAAGATCGATTCTGAAACTCAAACTCGGCAGTTTACAGTTTTAAAATATCTTATGGTGTCTTTTTCTTTCTTTTTGCAGCGATATCATTTTATGAGCATGTGAACCTCATGTACGGCACTGTCTCAGAGTTCTGTTCCAAATCCGGCTGTTCGTCAATGACGGGTCCTGCAAATACGTGAGTAACATTTGTGTGTGTGTGTGTGTGTGTGTGTGTGTGTGTGTGTGTTGTGTGTGTGTTGTGTGTGTGTTGTGTGTGTGTGTTTGTGTGTGTGTGTGTGTGTGTGTGTGTGTGTGTGTGCGCGCGCTAAAACCACGGATTCTCTGCTCTGATCCAACAGTTTGCAGATATGTCTTTGCTGAACATTCAGGAGAGTCGCAAAGAGCAGACCACATCTGAACCTGAACAAAAATGGCGCTTGTTTGAAACTTGCCTTGTGTCTAAAGTTTGTGTGCATCCACAAAAGTGTGACCCTGTGTCAAAGGTGTTTTTCACAAGACGTGACCTCGTCCTTCATTCAGAACCACCAAATTGTAAGAGCATGGCTTCCAGCAGTTTGCTCGAAATTGTCCCCAAATGTTCCTTCTGGTTCCATGACGAGCTTGCCTCTTTTGAAAACAGCGACATTTCGTGACTTACAGGTGACAAGCTCTGCGGATCGTCTTGGAAAAGTTAGTCGCGGCAAAATTGACTTTCGGGGCTGGTCGGAGTGGTTTGAGCACTATCAATTTACGGGATGACTTATTGGGAAAATTCACAAATGCGCGGCTAGTTGAATCTTATCATGCAAACACAGAGAACCCTGATTCGGCGCTGCAAATAATGATAGGTTGGGCATCAATATTCCATGCCAGTATCAAATGATCTCAAAGGAACCGTTTTTTAGCATTGCGAAGATTGGAATCTATTCCGTGTCACCTGTCCACGCTTCGAGAAGCGCGTTCGTGACATCTCTGACTCGCACTAATAAGCCCGATAAAACTGCGCTGTATTTGGGACACTTATCGTGGTGATAACGTGAGAAAATGTGTCGAAAGTAAGTAAAGTCATTCACACACTTTTGGAAAAGGCACAAAAAGACACGCAGGCTTTGCTTTTTTTCCTTGTGAAGCAAATTGCAACTCGAAAATGTTTGCACACAAAGCGATCCTGTCAGTTCCAGGTTGACAGTTCGCCGAATTAAGAAATGTCAAGCTTTTCAAGCGGAGACAGTAACTTGAGAGAAAGAAATTTGTGTGTTTCCTCCACCCCAGTAAACACAGTCTTTGTTGGAGACAAGGACAGCCTTTTGAGAAGTAGATGAAGCCCAGTGATGATGGTGATTTCAGGTCGTCCGATTGCCTGCCGGCAGCGAGCCTCTTTTTTTTTTACGGCCCTCTGACATTTTAACTTCCCAGAAAGAGCAATTTTCGGATCTTGTGACCGAAATGTTCTCCCGCAAGCAAGATGGACTGCTGTTGTACGCGTCGATGCACCTTTTGAAAGCGAACTCGGTGTGTGTCAGACTGGCTACATCATTGAAGGCACACGACCCTTTCCACAGTGGTGCCAAACGCTGCCACCGACCAGCCAAGCATGAGGTTCTCCATCAAAAGAGAAGTCTCCGCCCTGGGTTGTGTGTGGTTGGTGTGGCAGGTCTAAGGAGTCTGGCTCTGTTTCAAAGACACCAGTGTAGGGAGCAGGGCACGTTTTGGTATTGTCCGCATCCAGTGAGTTCCCGAGTTTGAATTGCGAGCATTTTTGGCTGAAAAGAACAATGGACAAGACTATGGTGACCGCTCGTTTCCTCTGCTCTCAACCAGCAATTTACGAAAGCAACCTTCAGACGTGTTTTGCTTTGCAGACGGCTGTGTGGTACCTGTCAAGGGTGGGTTTGACTCCTTGAATCAAATTCCCAGACTAAAGGCCTGCTTCTCCTGACCTGGGCTTCTAAAAATCTCAACTTACGCAGTCGAAACTGAGTGCCGCACACAGCGCCTGCTGTCGTGGCTTGGATATCATTCTGTGGAATCCTTGAAGCAAGCAAAGTGGGATTCACGTTCGTGCACTTGAAATGGCCTTTTCTATTCAGTATCTCTTGTTTGTTGGCAAAAAAATTTTCCAAGGTCGCAAACACAACAGCAAGAGATACCTCCCTGACACAGTTGCCCACATCAAACACAATAGAAGCACCAGTTTGACATACGAGCGTTCAAGCAAGGGGAACCCGGTCATTTCGTAACAGCAGCGTAAAAGTCCTGATCTTGAAGGTAGTTCCGATCTTTTCGAAAGTCTTTCGTTTTTGTCCTGGGCGCCATTTCTTTGCCTGAACTTCAGAAACAGAGCCATGGGTTCTTTTTCAATCCATGTCGTCCAGATGTGTGTTGGTTGGAGGGTGTGAGTTGCACAAGATTTTCCCAGAGGCTTGAGTGGTGTTCATCGAATTTTCGAAATGAAAATTGAGGTGTGAAAGTGCGCCACCACCACCAAATACAGCAATGTTTTTGTAGTTGACGAAGCATCTCATTTCTCATTGAGAAAAGTTGATTGCTTCGAGGGAACCCACAAAATAGAAAACATGTGCAAACGATCCAACATTAAGATTGTCCGTATCTTTTTTTCAAATCAACAGGTTTCAGCGTGGGCTTGGAATGAATGACTTCAAATTGCAAAAGAACTACGTTGTTGATTTCAACCATGCGAATATAGGTGCCTGGTTGGGCGTCGAACCAACGACAGAGTGGCAGGGACGATTTCTCATTTTGCATGCCAAAACTAGGCTCTGAAAACGCACCACTCGTCTCGTTCTGTCAATCCCAACTGAATTTGACAGGAAACTGAAGTCAGGCGAACCTGTCCAAACCCAACATAGCGTCGTGTGTTTTGCGTGAAATCAAGTTTTTGCGTTGCACTGACAAGTAAGTCTTGTCTTAGAGTCTCACAATGTTTTTCTCTCTTTGCAGACAATACTTGTACGTAGATGAGAAGAACAAGAAATCTAATCGTCCTGCACCAGATTACGTCAATTTCGTCATGAATGATTGTCAAAAGTCTATCAAAGATGAAAGCGTCTTCCCGACCAAATACGGTAAGTCTCGTTCAGCTGTCATATCTTGTTCTCGACTAACTCTGACTGATTGCAGCTTTCAGTGAGGCTTACACCAGTTCACTCTGGTTCCTTTTCCGCTCTCTGCAGGCAAAAAGTCCATCCGAGGCATTTTCCAGTTGCTTTTGTGAAGCGCAGAGTATGGAGCCATTTGGATTTCTAAAATTTGTATCAATCCAGTTTGAATGCAATTTATTTCGGCGGACGCTGCTTTCAATGAGACCATTCTCCCACGTATTTCGTGGTGCAATTGTGATTCACAAATGCTTTTCTTGCGTCCTTGATTCAGAGGCTTTTCCTCTTTTCCTGACTTCAATACAAGAAGTCATTTCCAAAAGAATTATGTTGCGAGCTTCCTTCCATCAATTCTGCCGGAAATCTTTCACGATGAATGGTTGAGCCGGGTAGAGGGACCAGCATGTGTAGGAAGAGCCTCGAATCGAGCAGATGCGAACAGACCTGAACCCAAGGCCGGTGTGTGGAGTATTCTTTTTGATGGGAAGTCTGCAGAATGCTGCACAGGGGAGGGCTGGGTACTTAACATGTCTGTTTGATGAATGTTTTCACTTCAAGGAGAAGTTCCTGTCTATCGCAGGTGTCAATGGGCAGGAAGGGATACCGCATTTTTTTGTAAACTGTTGACGTTGCTTTGTTACTTTGTCAGGGAACAATTGAAACTTGAAGAGTTTCGTTGTTCTCAGTCAGAAAACAGGTGTACGTGTTTTTGGCGTTGGCTGGACTTGTCAAGAAATTAATAGGCTGAATATGTTTCTTGCAGACATTGTCCTTGGGAAGAATCCGCCTGTCTGTTGCTGTCTTTGAGCACTGTTTCGTGTAATTCACTTTGCCTTGAGCTCGCTTTTATCTTGAGGACCAGTCTGTATGCTTGAGCATGTTTCGGACAGTGGCAGCTGTGTATCAATCTGCACAAACTTAAAAGGGAAATCTGATCATCTGTAATGATACGGCCGACGTATCTGTCATCCACACTCACGTAATAGTACCCTTTCCTCTGACAAGCCTCCGCCGAGGAAACACATTGCCGTCTTCATCATCAAAATTGCCTTTTACAAAAGTATTGCAGAGTACTCCTGCAGAACATAATTCCTGGAAGACAGCACGGATTGGTCGAAGAAATAGTGGATTAGCTTTGGACATCAGAGCCGGGGATTGGTCGGGGATGTGTGTGTGTTGGCTGATAGGTTGCCAATCAATAGTACAAAGTGGAGCGCCCTTGAGACGGGAACCTTCCGCCCGTGTACTGTGTGAGTACTTGAGGAAGGGTTTGCCTTGTGTGAGTATGTTGTTAAAAGGGGGCACAAGTATGTTGGACAAGGTTGCTGGCTTTGGTGCACTGTGAGTGAAGTGGTGAAGTGAGAGAGAAAAGCCTTCGTGGGTTCAACTTCTTGGGTCGAAGCTTCAAAGAAGTGGAGAGAAAATGTAACTCAGGCTTTCTTCCAGGGCAAAGAAAGAGAAGAAATCACCAAGGAATAGAACTGTGGCCATCTCTGCCTTCACGTTTTGACTGTCTGCTTGAACAATGAGCACGATTATCCGTGCAAAGTATTGAGAAGAAGCACGCTCGTGAATGCGAAGAAAATCGAAAACGAAGTTCGTAGAGTCCGTAGAAGTGTGTCTCAATGATTGTTGAAACCAAATGTATGTGAACCCAAAGTAGACAGAACTGAAGGAGGCAGAGGCAGAATGATCCTGCTCGCTCGCTGCAGGGGCGCGGGCGCCGGCGGCGTCCCGCGGACAGGTGGCGCGCTGGCGCCGGCAGCGCCGACCTGACCCGGCCGCCGGCGCCCGACCCGCCGAGCCGGAGCCCTGATTAGACTCGGGTGCCTCACTTCTGCTCGTTTCTCCCACGGAGCAGCAGACGAGGAATAGTGTTGGAATAGAAATGCGTTGGCTGATTTGACTGTCTTGGCCGGAAGTGAAGTTTGCAGACAAGATCACTTCCTGTGTATGTTTGGAACCGCGGCAGACGTGAACATGTTTGCTGGAAGCCAGAATCTTTGAACCGCAGTTTGAGTGTTCTTGCTCGATTGGCCAGTGCCAAAACACATGTACGAGGCCCGTCGTTTATGAAACCGTTTTTCATCCGGTAGGACCCCAAAACCTTCATGGATTGCCCTGAAAAGTTTTGTATACAATCTTGACTTACATTACTTCATTT
>JAAUXT010115977.1_pt1 | contig 14023 bp, 16 predicted proteins | sample 7278171 | NCBI WGS metagenome assembly JAAUXT01 (sample SAMN14350112, study PRJNA611818) | marine sediment metagenome | isolation source: surface marine sediment (1.8m) | place: French Polynesia: Moorea | collected 2018-08 | reverse complement strand
CCCAACCCCACGCCAGTGACAGCCCCCTTGGAGCAAAACATACATGGTACACCCACCTCACGAGAACATTTCACAAGGCGGGGGGGGGGGTCATCTGAGTTTCAAGGTGGTTGCTTTGTTTTGATAATCATGACAAAGGTGAAAATTATTGCACAAGGAAAAATTGGTCACAAATTTCTGAACTTTTTGCACAAAGGGCGTGGGTGGAGTGTCGCCCACCTTTTGGCACAAATCTCCCCCGAGGGGTGCCAGCACAGTCCCGGCAGTCTCGTTTGTTATTTTTCAACAATGAGGGGGCAATAAACTGACAAGTCTTTGCTGTTGTGGTTTCAGATCAAATGTGTGGTGCTCGGTCTCGATCCGCACTACAATTACAACAAAATGATCAAAGCTGCTGCGTATCTGAGTCGGGACGACTGTCACTTCGTCGCGACCAACTCCGACGCGTTTCTGCCCATGGGAGGCGGGAGAAACTTACCAGGCGAGGCCCCCGCGTTCAAGTTCCCACAAACTCAGTCGTGTCGCTCAAGTGAGAAAACTGACCATTGTGAACGACTTTGAACAGGAACAGGGTCCTTGCTGCAAGGAATCGAAGTGGCATCGCAGAAAAAGGCGATCGTGTGCGGGAAGCCCAACATACCCATCATCGATGTTCTGGTGAATCAGCACGGCATCAACCCGGCGCGCACGCTCATGATCGGAGACAGGTGAACAGATCTCAGGCTTTCTTGGGAAGTTGCTTTTTCACGGCGCCATGAGTGACGAAATCCTTGGCCTGCCAAGACTACACGACTGTTGTTTGTTTGAAATTTGCCGAAGTGGGTAGTTCCTGGCCCAGCTCGGCTGAGGTTGTTCCATCCGCGGCGCTCCAGGAGACGCGCGACACAACGCGCGGACATGTTGAAGTTCAAAGCTCTGCTTTCTTGTTCTCCAGACTGGAAACTGACATTCGTCTGGGAGCGAACTGCGGGATTCGGACGCTGTTCGTTCAGACCGGAGCCAGCACGCTGGAACAAATCCGACACTGGCAGAGTAGCAACAGCATCGAACACCAAAAACTCGTCCCTGATTTTTATTTACCTTCTTTGGCGGTTCTTGGAGATTTATTGACCAAGAAATATTGTTGATTAAGTTTGCAAAGCTTGATGAACCAAATGTTCTTCAGTCACGACCGACAAGTCTGCCCATGCCAATTGTCTCATACACCCCACTCCGCTCGTTCGAGCTTGGTTTAGTCAGTTTTCTCGGCGAATTCGAAGGAATTGTGCGCGATAAGAACTGCTGGGCAAATTCGAATACTGGCCAATCCGAAGAGAAAAAAAGTCCCATCAAACGAGGTTGTTTCAAAACGTTCTGTCCGTCTTGTTTTGCTCATTGATTTTTGTTCAAGTCTGTGGTGGTGAGTGACGCTGGAGTTAGTCTTCCATTTGTTTTCTGTGGCGCAGAACAGGAACAACACGACGGACTTTTTGAAACAACCTCCTGTCTGCGCCATGTTGATTGCTGTGGTAAACGAAGACTAGTCAGTCACACAGTCGCCCTGTTGCAGATGTAGATTTGTCCATACAGCTCAGTGCAACTGCTCAATCAACCACTTCGTTTCGTGTTCCCGACTCCACACTAACAGTGTGGTGTGGTGCAGTGTCTCAGTCTCAGTTCGCTCAGCGGAAAAACCATCACCGCAATGTTCACGTGTACGAAGACACCGTGCAGAAGACATTTGCCTCCAATTTCAAGTGCCAAGGCCTGAAACAACGGCAAACTCACACCCGTGAAAGACGCACCCTTCTTTTGGAGCTCAATGCAGAGGCAAAAAGGTGCGCCGTTCCACGGAACAATGCGGTGGTTTATGACCATGAGCTCGCACTCTTCAGACCTTGGGTTGTTCTCGGGTTTTCTGCGCAGTCATCAGAATCGAAGAAAAACTTGCCAATGATTCATAGTTGTACAGGAAATCTGCAGCAATATCAAGCCAAATAAAGTGTTGTTGTGTTGGTACAAGGTTGATGTATTTCTTGCGGACCCAGAGAAACTGAGACAAAACATTTCTGTTTCTGTTTTGACGTGTCACCGCTTCAGGTAGGTGTGTCACGAAGTGGAAAATTCGAGATTGGAGAAGGTGATCACATTCCTTCGGCGTACGGGAGAGAGCCACTTTCCTTTCTTCAAATGAAAGCTTCACTGCTTATTTTTTGGCACGTGGGTAATTGCACACCCGGACACCCCAAACCGTTTTCACACACACGAACACACACACAAAAACACGCGCGCGCGCGCGCGTGCAAAAACAAATCGCGCCTTGAGAACTCCGAGACCCTACAGGGATCTCACACCCAGCGAAGTGTGAGAAGTGCCACTCTCACACGCGCCACTCACAGGAAAAATGCCGTATCGAGACCGCACAGTTGTAGATATGACGGAGCGCAGCAGATCTGATGACGCGACAACACAAATTCGTGAGTCGGGACTGAACCGCCCCACTGATCACTGATATCGCACGTGCAGGAACCCGACCCACGGGTTCTTCTCACTCGTGTTTGCTCGATCACGTGGTTGGTGCAGTTTCGAGACACTTTTTCTTGTTGGTCACTGGGTTCCAGCCTGGAGCAGGGCCGCACAAAGCGTCCACGTCATAATCGTCATCATCCACGTGATCCTCCACGTGACCCAGCGCTGCGTCGCTCGGCGCTTTTCGCTTCACGCCTTGTTGTCGCACAGTGTTGTTGTTCACAGGGGTCCAGACGTCCGCTGAAGTTTTGCTGTCTTTGTTCTCCAACTTCTGAGATCCTCCGACAAGCGGGCTCAGGGTTCGACAGAGCGCCAGAAGCCGGTCTTGTCTGGCAGGTGACACAGATGGGGAACTTGAATTCCTGACGGTTTCCGCACGAAGTAAATTTGTGAACTTTTCGTCAGTCGTGGCCGCGATGACGTTTCCTTTTGACTGAACGACGCTGCTGTGCGAGCCTGAGGCAGGAGGGTGACAGGATACACCCGAGTCCGACGGCTCCGCCAACTCTCCAGAAGTTGCTTGGCTCTTGACACCAGTAGGCGCTGATGGTGACAGAGGCAGTAGCCTCGACACTCGAGAGTCGTTCGTGTCGAACTTGACACGTGTCGCCCTACGTGGTGTGCCCACAGTCTCATCTGCATCGCCCCCTGGTGGTTTCGAAGCAGCATCACCAGCTGCCTCCAGGTTGTATTTGAACATCTGCAGCTTCTCAAAAATGCTCATTTTGGAACGAGGACGAGACATCCACGAAGCGCCTGGAGTGTCGGCTTTCTTGGGTAAAGAGCTTGACTGGGGTTTGTGAACTCCAGTATCTGTTCCCAAAGACTTCGGCTCAGCTGCTAGAGTGGAACACGCCCTGTCTGGTCTTGACCGTTGATTTCCTGAATACGTTGAGAAACTGCGATCCACTCCTTGTGATCTGTGAACTGAGGACTCGAAAGGTGAAGTGCCGCTGTCTGCTTTCGCTTGCTCGTCTGCTTCTGATGGTTTTTGACACGTTCTGACTGGAGCGGCTGGGCTGCAAACTTCAAGTGATTCACTCAATCCAGCCTTGCGATTTGCTTTCTGGTTTGTTGTTTCGGTGGCTCGACGGACAACGCGGCTTGAGGTGAAAACTTGGGACAGGTTGGGAGCGCAGGATCCTTCGCGCTGAGTCGACGCAAACGGCTGGTCGTTTTGTCGCTCTCGTGATGAAAACTGCGACATCAGCAGTTTGTCTTCCTCCCCGGTGAGCTTGACAGACGCCGAAGATTTGCCCCTGATCTGAGACAGGAAAGGTGACGAAGGCGGGGGACACGGCGGCTTTGTCTGAGGCGAATCCTCGAGCGAGTACGGCGACATGATGGGATCTGCTCCTTGCGTGCTGGGATGTTCATCAGATCTGTCGCCTGGAGAGGTGTGCGACCCTCTTTGCTCATCCTCTTCTATTCTCGCCTTTTCCTTGTCCCAAAGTTCTGTCAGACTCAAACGTCCCAGAATTTTCTCAGCTGCAAACGCAAACAGTGAAATGCGATCAAGGTTTCCTCAACCAACAGACATTGTTGGCATGGAGCAACGCCCTTCCATTGAGGCACAATGACGGCATGGACCGAACACATCCTCACCTTGGTGCCTGTATTCTTGCTGTGGATCTGCAGGAAACGCGAAGTGCAGGACGTTGGGCGAATTCGTCAACAGTGCTCCGCCCTGTGAAACAAGAACACTTGGCCGTGTGGACACGCGTGGGCGGGACGCCTCAGTGGGGATGCACGTGTATTTTTCTTTGGCTCACGCGCATTCCCCAATGAAACAGACAAGGCTCTGGTGAAACGCGCCGGACCCACCTGCATTGACGTCTCCATGAGAGAGATCGCAGTGAGAGCGTCCATGATCCAGACCTCGTCGTGCAGCATGAGGCGTGCGTGAGCTGCAACGACAAACTTCTCTTAGTCCACGCCATTCTCTTTTGCTCGGAGCTGAGGCGGCAATGATCTGTGACTGGAGACTCGCGCGCGCACCTTGCGACAGTCGAATCAAACTCTCCAGCAGCCTCATGGTCGTCCTGGCAGCCACGCGCTCCTTCATTTGTCTGCTCTGGCGATAGTAGGCCGACAGGATACTGAAAAGCAAAGACAAGGAAACCATGAGATCTGTGGCTGTCGCCTCCACTCACTTGATCGTTTTTCCCTCGTGCGAACCACGGTCACCAACCTTTCTGCATCCTCTGTCACTTGGGGTGTTTTGCTCTTGGCATAGCATAAATACGCCTGCATTTTTTCCACTCCCCACAGGTCGGAATTCTGTATATTTTCTGAAAGAGCAGTGAAGACATTGAGTTCATCAGTTTCACTTCACAAAGGCATTTGTAAGTCCTGGCCATCAGAATGAAAACCTCAGAAAAGGGACCAAATTTTTCAAACCTGTGGGATGTTTTCCCTGGAGCACGTAAGAGCTGACCACTTTATCCCATTCTTCGTTTCTGGTGTCCAGCAAAACAAAGACCAAATCGAACCTGCTCAACAGCGGGCTTCCCAGAGCCACATTGTTAGAAACCGTCTGCAAGAGCATGAGGCAAACAAGAATACTAAACAGTGTTGTGACGAGCGACCCGTGGTGTGTGTGTGTGTGTGTGTGTGTGTGTGTGTGTCCCAACGTGTGGGCCGCAGAATCCCAACCAGCCAGGTGGTGCATTCCAATCTTTGGAGGGGTACAAACATATGAGCTGGGTGGGGACGGTTCTGGACTTGCATGCAGGGGACCAAATTTTCGCTGGATGCCCCAAAGAAAAAGAAAACACCCTCAACAACCAAAGCGAATACCGAGAGAAAAATGCGTGTGTCAATCCAAGAAGCAAAGCTGATGGTTTGGAACACCATAGAAAATACCTCACCTCTTCAGAGTCGTAGCGCCCCTTCGGATTGGTTGAAGCCAGAATGGTGGTTCTCGTGTTCAGTTTGCACACAATTCCCGCCTTCGCAACACTGATGCTCTGTTGCTCCATCGCTTCGTGAATGGACGTTTTGTCGCATTCTCTGATGCTGTTGAACTCGTCTATGCAGCAGATCCCCCCGTCCGCGAGGACCAAAGCTCCAGCCTCTAGCTGCCATTCGCCCCCATCCTGAGCATCACAGCACAATCAACAGTGACACGCTGATTGCAAACCTGTCTTCTCTGCACGTGTTTTGGACAACAGAGTCTTGAACACCCCACGTACCTTGACAGCAGTGACGGTCAGTCCAGCACTCGTGCTGCCGATTCCAGTCGTCAGTACTGATCGAGGCACCACTTTCGAGGCGTACTTCAAAAACTGAGATTTTCCGGTCCCAGGATCTCCCACCAAAAGCAGGTGCGATTCTCCCCTCACCTTCGTTCCACTTTGATCAATTCTCTGCAAGACGAAAACAGCTTTCAGTGGGACAAAAACAGCGAGCAACTTTGAAACAGAGAACAAAAAAAAAAAAGAATGTTCGTCCGCAATGATACCTGCACTCCCCCCACGAGAACAAGAGCGACAGCCAACTTCACCACGTACAGTCCAAACACCTGTCAAAAGCAAACGTGTTTCTTGAGAACTCGTCCACCAAAACACGTGACCTCAGACAAAATGAAACAGATTCTGTTTGACAGAGGAGAGAAAGGCCGCACTACCTGGGGACACAAGCTGGCTAAGATGATGTTTCTTGCTTCGAATGGAGAATGTGCGTGGCTTTTCCAAAACAACTGAAATTCTTCTTCCTGCAAAAAACGAAACAGCGCGTCAAAATTACGCTTTTCGACATTTTTGTCAAGACTATTTTGAGCGAACAGTATTGAAGGACAACACCACGAAGCTTGTGATGCAAAGAAAAAGTCTCCGTTTCACAGGTGTGAAAGATTTAACTTGCCAGTTCTGGAGTGAGCAGCACACTTTTCTCCTGCTCGTTCGTCACCTCCACGTGGTTGGCTCTGAAGACGAGCTCGATGTCGCACTTGTTGTCCGGATACACCGGTCTCCACCGCCTCATCACGATTCCGCTGCAAGCATCAATTTTCCGATTCCGTGTCGTTGTCCTCAATGACAACAATACCCTGCCGACGCGAATCGGCGACAAAACAGGACGGCAGCGCAAGTCAGACCAAAACAAACGCGTCCCTGATCTCGGATTTCACTTCTTCAAGAGGGACGAAAGAACAGCGGAACTTCTGACCTGATTCGGACGTCGTCTCCTGGTTTGCACCTTTCTACGAGGTCAGCGTCCAGTGTGACCCACATGTTTCTTGGCATCGTGCCCACGACCAGCTTCTGCACCTGCTCCTGGATTTTCATCTCCTGGTAGTTTTTGCATTTGCCTGGCTGTGAAGCTAAATGACACAATTGTTTTTGAATGCACCAAAAACCCTTTGAAAGTTTTTGATCAAAGTTCAAGGGTATCTCAAGGTTGTTCTCACCGTTGTCGTTCAGCGCAGTGAAGTTTCGCACATTGTCGCAATCCGGTTCTGGACACTGACTGGGTCGGCAGACTGTATAGAATTGCTCGTAGTCCGCCTGGAAAGAAAAGTCAAGAATGTAGTGCTGTAGTCCGAAGCGGTTTGCAAAGAACCATTTTCCTTACTGTTTTCTCCAAGACGGGTGCGAATGGGTGCGACCCCCGCTTGCCTCACCTCAACAGCAAAGATTTTGCGGCACTTGTTGCAGAGGAAATCCTTTTCGTACTCCAAGAGTTTGACAGTGGTTGTCCGGATGACAGTGCCTGCCGACAGACAAAATGTCTCAATGTTGTGTTGTGTTGAAACGCAGTTACTGGTGGTAAATGGCCCTGTAACAGCTCTTGAAATTGTAAACCGCCTTTTTTCCAGTTTCACCTGTAACTGACAACAGCTTCCCCACGTCAGCAGATTTCGGCAACGCATTTTTGCTCTTGTCTTCGGGCAATCCTGTGAGACGTGCGTGCACATTTGCTTTGACTTTCTGTTGAAAAGAAAGGGAGTGAACCAAGTTATATCACCGCACATTGAGCCACTCAGTGTGCATGGCCTCAAAACTTCTTTTGACATTTGATGACCTCAAAGTCACAACTTGTGTCCACTTCTCATATCTCCGAACGAGCGCGCAGAAAACATGTTTCAGCAAACAAATTCAGGAGAATCATTTACACAAGATCCAAGTTCTGGTTCCTTCTGTTGAATTGAACGTTGCGCAGATCGCAAAGCCTCGTCGAGAGCTGCCAACAGCAGAAACGGACGAGCCAAGAAGAAAGCTGTGGATGTCTCCACATCCATCTCCAACAGCAAATGCCAACTGCAAAAGGAATGAACACAAATCACCACTTTAACTCTTGCATATCAAAGCACCACTTTGACCATGCAGGGGCGAGAATGTTTGTTCACCCCTCGCGTCGTGTGGTCACGTTTCGACACCTCACTCACGTCACACAATCTACTCACTACACTGTGACTGAATAATGTTCCGTCTCGTCTGGCGTCCGTAAAATCTCCACAAGATCCTTCTTGTGATTTCGCTCCATGAAAGGGATCAGCCGCTCTGCAGAGACATCAACAAGTTCTTGTGAGCACGTGTGTGTGTGTGTGTGTGTGTGTGTGTGTGTGTGTGTGTGTGTGTGTGAAGACACACGTATTGCATTGTCAACCTGTGGGCACGTCAGAAAAAGATTTGATGCGAGGGAAATCTCATTGTTGACGCTCCGGCAAAGCAATTTGTATCACCTTCAGACACACATTTGTCGACACGGACGATCATCCTCGTAGATCTACGAGTGTATGTAAACAGAAAATGTGCACATACTCAGGTACAGCTGTGGGTCAGATTCTTGGTTGTCGGCGCAAGCCATGTTCAAACCCTGGCAATATTTGTGACACAACTTTGAATGACGAATGTTGTTCCCGCCGTTCAAATATCTTGCACCGAAGAACTAGACAGCTTCAAAAAACATGTTTGCAGGTTTGTAGTCGCCGCCATTTCTCAGCACATCTGTCGCGGAGGTAAACGCCCCTCTGGATTATCGCTCACTTGGGAAGATGCAGAAAAACATTTAGAATTTGAAATATCACTTGGTGCACTGCTGATTTGATCTTTGAACCATGAAGACCGTATTTATGGTAGCAGAAAAGCCATCGTTGGCAGCTTCACTTGCAAAAATTCTTTCAAACGGCCAAATGGGAACAAGAAAGGGTTCCAATGGTGCCTGCTCCATCCACGAATATTCGGCCAATTTTCCGGCAACAGGAGAACATGCGAAAGTGAAGTTCACCTCGGTCTGCGGGCATGTAATGAGTCTGGACTTCGTTGGAAAATACAACAGCTGGGACAAAGTCGACCCGGTAAGCTTGGTTTTTGTTCAGTGATCTCCATGTCTGCGCGTTTCGTAGCAAAGGTTCACTTGAGTGTTTCTCCACGCAGGAAAAATGCTCTCTTTCAGGCTGAATTGTATCAAGCACCAACCATGAAGAAAGAAGCCACAGAAAAGCTGCACATGCCAAAATTTCTGGAAAGAGAGGTGGGTGATATCAGAGAACGTCTTTCACTTGATCAAGGAAATTCAGTTGAGCAGTTGACGTTTACATGTTGGCGTCTTCTGCAGGGAAGGGGAGCGGACTACCTGGTACTGTGGCTGGACTGTGACAAGGAAGGAGAAAACATTTGCTTTGAGGTCATCGAGGCTGTGCAACCAGTGATGAATAGACCTCGTGGAAATGAGCAGGTGAAGTTTTGACCACAACAGAAAGCCAAACACCAGACAAGAAGACATGTACGAATTTACTTTTGATTTTAGTTCTTTCGCTTTCACCTTCTTCCACGTGTCGCTATTTCTCGCATGTCAAACAGATAATCTTTCGAGCGAAATTCAGCGCGATCACGGACGGAGACATCAAAAGAGCTTTCAGCAATTTGGTGAGCCCAAACAAGAACGAAGCCATGTCAGTGGACGCCAGACAGGAGCTCGATTTGCGGATCGGTTGCGCCTTCACTCGCTACCAAACCCGCTTCTTTCAAGTGAGAACTTATTTTGTGCTCGAACAAACGCAATAGGTTCGTGTATTGTTGCTGCAGCTGCTGCGCTATGATGTGTATTACGTCACAAAACGAATTCTTGCCGCTTGCTGTTCCAGGGAAAGTATGGCGACTTGGACAGCACTTTGATATCGTACGGACCTTGTCAAACACCGACGTTGGGTTTCTGTGTGGAGAGGCATGACAGAATACAGTCGTTCAAACCGGAACCATTTTGGGTGATACAGACACAGGTATGACACGCAGCAAGTGACACACACACACACACACACACACACACACACACACACACACACATTTTGCAGACGGAAACACGGAGTTCCACATCTATTTCGTGCTGGGGTTGGTTGTCCAATCGTCAGCGTCAAAATGACAACTTCGTTTGCGTGAAACTAGGTGACGCATCCAGGTGGTCGCACCATGTCCTTGGACTGGGACCGCGTACGGATGTTTGATCGAGATGTGGCTCAAATGTTTCTCAACATCGTGAAGCAAGAAAGCATTGCGAGGTACGCTGATTGATTCCATTGTGTTTGCAACAAAACTGAAACAAACAGCCTGTGCGCGTTGGATATTCTGTCTGATCCGCGTCTGCTGCGTTGCAGAGTGGTGAGTGTTGTTCAAAAGGAAAAATCGAAGGCCAGGCCATTGGCGCTGAACACTGTTGAACTTCTCAGAGCAGCCAGTTCGGGTTTGGGTGAGTTTGTTCTCCTCTATGTCGCTTCCTGTTTGAACTGTCGCGTTCGAAATGTTGAAGATTGCTCGGCCTTGTTGCACATTTTTGAACGTGCTTTGCAGGTGTGGGTCCGCACCAGACGATGCAGCTGGCCGAGAGACTCTACACTCAGGGGTACATCAGCTACCCGAGGACCGAGACCACACACTACCACGAAGCCTTCGACTTGAAGTACAAATTCTGTTGCAAGGATTTCCAACAAAGCCCAAAGCTTGCTCACGAGTTTGCGGCAGTATTTGTGTTTCGAATTGTTTCAGAGGGACATTGAAAATGCAGCAGAACCACCCGAACTGGGGGAATGACGTCAAAGACCTGCTGTCAGTTGGGATCCAGAAGCCCAAGTAAGATCTACTTCCTGAAACCTTTGCACTCGGAAACAAAAAAAAAAAACAAAAAAAAACAAAAAAACCGAGTGTTTCAACGCAATGTCTGCGTTTCAGGAAGGGGCACGATGCGGGAGACCATCCCCCCATCACTCCGATGCGCTCCGCCACAGAGAGTGAGCTCGAGCACGACATGTGGAGAATCTACGACTACATCACCAGGCACTTCATCGCGACCGTGAGCGTTTCATTCATTCATTCATTCGTCCGTCCGTCCGTCCATCCATCCATGCACCAAAGTTTACCTGTGTCGTGTTGGTTTCAGATCAGTCCTGACTGCAAGTATCTCCAGACCACAGTGACGTTTGAGATCGGAAACGAGGTCTTCAGCGCTGTTGGCAAGAGACTGATTTCACCAGGATTCACATCGGTCATGACGTGGCAAGCCATTCCCAACGACGAGAGTATACCAGCGTGTACGGAAGGGGAAGAGTGTGCCATTGATGAGGTGATGACTCTTCGAAGTTGTTTTCGCAAAAGTAACTTTGCCGTGATACCTGCGTCCAAGTCGCACCCCAGCAATAGACGCACCCTTTGGTTGTCTGCATGGATGGTTCAGTCCAACTCAAGAAAAAATGCACCCCTGTGCCTAGTTTTTGAGGGAAAAGTTGCGTCTTGTACACGAGTGAAACGGTGACCCGCGTGTTGCCTGTCCCTTGAAACGTGTCTGAATGAGGCAGAATTTCTCAGGTGAAGCTGCAGGAGCGGCAGACTTCGCCCCCGGACTACTTGACCGAGTCGGAGCTGATCACCCTGATGGAGAAGCACGGCATCGGAACGGACGCCTCCATCCCGGTCCACATCAACAACATCTGTGAGCGGAACTACGTGCAGATCACGGCCGGGCGGAAACTCAAGCCCACCACGCTCGGGATCGTCCTCGTTCACGGGTATCAAAAGGTCCGTCACCACACCTGCAGATGTTCGTGTTCGTGTTCATACAGAAGAAACTTGTGCTGAATGTGATCGCGAATGGTCAAATTTCAAGTGTCTTTTTACATCCGTTCTCATCTTGAAGCAGCATGTGACATTTTGAAGGTGTCAAGTGTGTTTTGTTTTCTTTTTGCAGATTGACCAAGATTTGGTGAAGCCGACCATGAGAGCCGCGGTGGAGAAGCAACTGACCCTCATCGCTCTGGGCGACGCAGACTTCGAAGCTGTGCTCAACCACGCCATCGACATCTTCAAGAAGAAGTTCAAGTACTTCGTGGAAAACATCGTGGGAATGGATGAGTTGTTCGAAGTGTCATTTTCGCCTTTGGCAGCGACTGGCAAGGCGCTTTCCAGGTACGGTTTCCGGGCACGCGTCTTTGGTACTTTCGAGTTCTTTTGTTCTTGTTTCAACAATTCGGGAAGTTGCAAAACGTTTCTCTTCTGTCTCCAGGTGTGGAAAGTGCCGACGTTACATGAAGCTGGTGTCGGCGAAACCGAGTCGGCTTCACTGCTCCACGTGCGACGAAACGTACAGTCTTCCCCAGAACGGCAGCATCAAGCTGTACAAGGAAATCAAGTGCCCTCTGGACGATTTCGAGCTGGTGCTGTGGACCACGGGAGCCAAAGGAAAGGTGATGCGCGCAACTTTCTTGTGATTCGGGCAAATGTGAATCTGGTTCCTGCGCTCCCAGGTTACAAATGAAACCTGAGCATTGAAGGCAGTGTTGTCGCAGAGAAAAGTTTGGACTTCTTTGCAGAGTTACCCGTTGTGCCCCTACTGCTTCAGCCACCCTCCGTTCAGAGACATGAAGAAAGGCATGGGCTGCAACGAGTGCACGCACCCCACGTGTGCGCACGCGCTCGGCCAGAACGGCGTCAGCGCATGCGTCGAGTGCGACAACGGCGCTCTGGTTCTTGATCCCACCTCGGCGCCCAAGTGGAGAATGGCTTGCAACAAGTGAGAATCGAAACTTGCGTGTGCTGTGTTGTGGACTGTCTTCTTGTTCTTGGCACCAAAGGTGGCGGCCGCGGCAGGGGCAAACCCAAGTGATCGAACGCGTTTCAAATTGTGCGTGTTTTTTCAGGTGTAACGTGGTCATCAACTGTTTTGAAAACGCGTACAGGGTGGCCGTGACTGACGACGTGTGCGAGGACTGTTCATCTCAACTGCTAGACGTGAATTTCAACAAGGTACGTCTGAGATGGCCTTCAAAGGTCCTCGCACGATTTTATTGTCGGTTCTCGTGGACGTGCCAAGCCGGACACTGTTTTTACGACCCCGACGGAACATCTTGGTTTGAACATCACAGTATCTTCATGGTTTTTGTCCCCCAGAACAAAACTCCGCTGGAGGGGGGCGCGACGGAGCACGTGGGCTGCATGTTCTGCGACCCCATCTTCAAAGCGCTGGTCGAGATGAAGCACGCCTCTGCGCGCAGAAACCCGCGGGGACGCTCCGGAGGGCGTGGGCGTGGAGGGCGGGGCAGGGGCCGCGGCGGCCGCGGCCGGGGCAAACCCAAGGACAAGATGGCCCAGCTTGCCGCATATTTTGTCTGAAATCACACGTTGCTTGTTTCTTTTTGTTAGTGGCCGTTTGAGATTTTGATTTGTCAACGAAAGAAGTATCGACGAATAAAATTGGGACTCAAATTGTGCAGAATAACCAAACTCGCTTTGTGTTGTGCTTCAAACACGTTTGTATTTGTCACTGGAAGAATACGTTGGACGGAAAACACGACGAAAGGAAACACGATTAATTTCCACGTGGCGCGCACCTCAGATGAAACACGAAGCGTTTGTTTCCACGTGGCGGTTATTTCCACGTGGCGCCCCCTGATTTCTTGGCGTCGCGGACCCCGGGTCGCTGGGGCGGGGCGCCACCCCCGGGCACCGCGCGAGACTTCACCTCCGCCGACAACACGTCCGACTGAGCCAGCTCCTCGTCGTACCTGACATAACAAAGACGAGCTTTGTGAGAACTGAATCAGTTTTTAAAATTTATAAAATTCAGCACAGGTTGTCAGCTTACAAAAGATCAAAGCTTCCGTAGTTCTCCTTGGCTGGAATTTTGTTCCATCGAACGCTGAAAGTCAAAACGAGTGACTTGTCACTTCTCAGGCAACAACCCAAGTCAAGAATTGAAGTCAAACTGATTGAGAATTGTTGAGACGCACGAAGGGCTTACTCTGGCTCCCCTGGCGGCAGGACGATGTTGATGACGTCGGAGATGAGTTTGTACTTCATGATGCGGTCGGCGGACGTGGTGGAGGTCAGGGACGGCGAGGCGTTCACCTACAGACGTGAAGGAGAGTCACACGTGATCAGTCCCAATCTGTTGCAGAATCGCAGCAGACCAGGTTGTGTGTGTGTGTGTGTGTGTGTGTGTGTGTGTGTGTGTGTGTAAATGTGCGGGTGCGTGCGTGAATGTGTGTATATGTGTGTGTATGCGGCGAGTATATGTGTGATATGTGAGT
>JAAUXT010076256.1_pt1 | contig 14024 bp, 20 predicted proteins | sample 7278171 | NCBI WGS metagenome assembly JAAUXT01 (sample SAMN14350112, study PRJNA611818) | marine sediment metagenome | isolation source: surface marine sediment (1.8m) | place: French Polynesia: Moorea | collected 2018-08 | reverse complement strand
GAGGTTACATTCCAAAGTGTGGACAGACGCACACATGAATGCTAAGGGTTTTTAAGCCAACAGCGGGACCTAGATGGCCGCTACCGCGACCATCAACAACGTTGACTTTCACAGAGACGCACAACGCACCACGCTTCCAGTGTGAAGTGGACCTTCGAGCACTGGAGAAGGAAGCAAGGTCGTTGCACATTAGAGACAGGAAACTCCACACGTAGATTGGGACAAACAAACGTGATGTCCACAGGGCGGACCCAGGGGGTCAGAGCCCCCTGACCCCCACACAAATGTATCCCCCTTTCCCCGGTCTCCCTAATTTTAATGTTGCAGGCAAAATATTTCTTTGTTTCATGTTTCTTTTTTTGAAAAGGATAACGGACGCCACGTTCAGTCTCACTACGAGGAACCTGGGCCACGCCCAAAATTGATTATTTTGCAAGGAACAAAAAGTTCCATGTGGTTCAAAGCCCATCTATTGTGCCTTCGCCCATTGAGACACAGGCAGACGAGAAACAAGAAGGACGGTTGGTTTGGACTCGTTCTTCGGAGACGCGGTCTCCACGGACGTGAATCTATTGCAGTCTCAGAAGACGCCATTTTGAAAACTACTCTGGATCTGACCCTGGGTCTGATTCCTGCTGGACGTAGCCTGTGTGTGCAGGGACCCACCGCGCACGGTGACGCATCCTGGGTGAACCAAGCCTGCGGCGTTTCAGCCTCAGACCCCGAGGTTCGTCCCATGGTGCGACGCGTCCCGATGAAACTCAGACTCGGACCTCAATGTACGTTGACCTGTGCACTTGAGAGTTTCAGCAAAGTGCTCCATAGACGTAACTCGTACACGTAGCACCAAGCTTGTTGATGCAACCCCCTCTTTTGGAAGAGTCCACAGATATGTAATAGATAAAATTGATACCATTTTCATGACATAACTCTGGGGTTTGTGAGCTCTGTTGAAACTTGAAGCCTTGTCAATATGTGAGATCCATTCCTCAAGCATCTGATTCCACAACTGTTTTTTAAAAACAATTGTGGACACTTCCATGACAGAGGAGTTGTTTCCAGCAGCTACATACTTATGTACGTTTTCTGGCTATGGGACATCGTGCTGAAACTCTCAACTGACACATCTTGTGCGGTTGCATTCTTTTTGTGAATGGACATGCAAGGCCCCCGGGATCCAAGGGGGCCGATCCCTCCCTTGACCCTTGAAAACTTGGCCTCTGGCTTCGTTGGCTTTTCCTGTGCTGGGGACCCCTCACATTTGTGCCCTGAAGTATTTTTCAGAGGTCAAAGGTTCCAGGGCCCGGGCCCTTCGCTTTACGCATCCTGCTCGAACCAAACCTCTGGTGTCTCCCAGGCATTTGAAATACACACGGACCTCTCGCACTCGTGATGCATCAAATATTAGGGGTCCAGGCGGCGGGGGGGGGGGTCCAACCTCCCTGGCGTCCGACCAATCCCTGAGCAAGGTAGATTCTCAGCTTGAACCCAAGCTTCTTGTCACATTGAGCGTTGACTGGACACATCCCACTCAGACGCACAAATTCTTCTGGGGTCAGGGGAAATCCCACCTACCCCCCCCCCCCATCTGCACCTGGACCCATCCCTGCGCAGGGAGGTCCAAACACCCCTCGTCCCCTGGACCCCATCCCTGCACCGTGACGCTTTCCGTATGAACCCGTCCAAAGCAGCAGCTTCAGTTCTCTCCGCAGCGCTTCGTCCATCCACCCGCCACTGCAGGATAGAGAGAGAGAAGCTTTCTCCTGTCAGTTACAACGCAGAGTGAGCCAGCGACTGAGGGCCAACCCACCAGATGATAGCGCAATTCAAAACACTTGTTGTTATGCGAGGAACACTTAGCAACAAGTGATCAGTGCATAGTTGCCATCCCGTGAGGAGAGGTGGTTTTTTGACGGATGTTTTTACGGATAAGTCCGCAGTTGGAGAAACTGGATCTGCAGGAGAGACGGAGAGGCAGGTGGGTCATTCGATGAATTTGCTCACAAAATGTCATGAATCCACCCCAGCGGGTACCGACAGAAACTTTGCTCCTTCTGTTTCATTCACACACATTAGGGGTGGGGGTAACTTGGTTTTGCACTTGTCAGAGGGGACCAGAGGACCACCACTGGTCCCCTACTGTCTGGAGCCACGACCATAAGAACCTGGCCCCACCCAATTCGTGCAACCCACTCAACTTTTTGCCTTTTTTCAAAACGACATCATGACCATGACTCCTGGAAACATTTGAAAAGATTTTGATTCTTGGCCAATTGGAGAAGTTTACTCTTTTCACGTGTTTTTTGGAATTGGGTGGGGACATCAACAAAGTCAATGCTGATCTTGAACAGAAAATTGCCTGGCAACGTTGCCTTGGCAACAGACATTGTCAGGATTTTTCTGCTTGTGTTTTATTTTAATGCCGAAGAAGGAAAACAACAGCAGGTAGTTTCGGGGCGGAGCCAGAATTTAGTGAGGGGGCGACAGACCCCTGGGAGGCGACTCCTTTTTCGCTTGTGACTGTGACTGTGACTGAGATTGAGACTGAGACCGTGACCATAACTGTGACTGTGACTGTGATTGTGACTGTCACTGCCCAGTCCCGTCTTGGAAAAATGCAACACAATCTGCTCGTATTTTCTTGGGGGCGTCTTCGAGGGGGGTCCGGGTGCGGGGCCCCTCCGCCCCCTCCCCGAGGATCGCCTCTTCATCCTGATGGGGATGACATGAGATGCGCGGTACATTGCGTCTTTGGCTCGATTGTGTCAGAGTCACAGAAAGGGAAGAAAAAGGCTTGTGCCGCACTGCTTTGCGTCTTTGTGTCCCTGACGTTCAAAGTTCGCAGGAGCACGGCAAGAAATAAGCCTCGTTCGCACCGCGTTTCGTCTTCAGAATTGACACACCAAGCCATTGCCTCAAAGACGACGAAGTGAACAGGACCCAATATACGAATATGGAGTTCCAGGAATTTCTTGTACGAGTGCAGACACCCTCGTGTGAGAGCAAGGTTTTGGTGGTCAGCCACAGACGTGCAGGCTTCCACTATGATCCACGCAAGAAGGACAAAAGTTTTCTCCGTATGTTCACCGGTGATGTGATATGGAAAGCACACAAGCACGCACTGCTTGTATCACAGAAGTGGGTCCACATACATACGGTGTGCTCACGCAGATTCACACACCTCTCACGTTTGTTCATTCACACATGGGTGCGACACGCACCGTCACGACTGTGACAACCTTGACCTCACAGACACGTGTCTCTTCTCATTACAGAACCCAATCCACGTCTCAGCCCACACCACATCATCACCGCACCCAATTAAACCTACAGCACCTGACCCCAGGGGATTACATGTCGTCGAGCTCCCGGGCGGAGGCGCACGCTGCTCCCCGGGACCCCCGCACCGTCTCCCCGCAGAGCCGCACCGCCGTCGCCCGGAGCCCTGATCACCGCATAAACCACCGCACCCACCCGTCCAAACAACCTCATCGCTTCTTAATAGGTCGGTGAGTACTACATGGATTGTGGTTGATTTGCTACATTTCGGGGGAGGGAGCGCCGGATGGGAGGGGCCGGACCCAGGATTGTGGACGAAAGACTTGGTATTTTTTTCTGGTGCGTTAGACGCAATCATGGTTCTTTGGTGGTGATTCACGTTGGATGCACTACGTCCCTGTGAGGGTGAATACGGATTGCGTAACACATGACGCAGCGTCCATGACGGTGCGTGGTGACGTCATACACAACGAAGTGCACGAGAACTGCGCAGCCACGCGACGGACGACGCATTCCAAGTCAGTTTCGGGATGGACGCTGGTGCACTGCGACCCTGCACGATCGGGGGGTTGCTCGCTGTCGTCACACACGACGCGTACAAGTCAGTGGGCAGTTTTGGCAAAGTATCTCGTGTCCATCGGACGTGCACATAGATCTACACATCACTTTTACAATGGTCAAGAACGCCAAATTTTGACGTGGGCGTCTGGCGGGCAACAGGCCCTCTGCACCAGGCTGGAGATTGGCTTTGCTTGAAGTCGCAATTGAGGAATGACGTCATCAAGTAAAAGCAACGCGGTGCTTTCAAAACCCTTGATGAAACAGTCACGGTGGGAAAACACATAAAACGACCAGACGTATTCTCAGGCCAGGTTGACACTGGACGCGCCGTGCGTGGCGTCGTTGCAAAGACCATCAATCGCTGCGTCAAAAAACTGACGCAGTGCGCATGCTCAGTGACGCAAAGCAAAACGGCCCACGTGTGAAGCAGGCCTGAGCATTTGGGGACCACGGTGAGTGCACTCGGGTCCTGAGATACCGAAGGATTTGTTTGGATTTGTTGTTGTGAACAAGAGTGTCGTACCATCGTTTCTGTTGGTGTGAAGAGAATAGCGAACGTCACTCCAGGCCCGGCGAAGGCGATTAAGCACCAACAGCCAGGGTCCACGGTTCAGGGTCCATGGTCCTGGGTGGGTCATTATTTCAGAGTATTGGGTCCTGGGTTCTGGGTTTGGGCTCTTGGGTCTTGGGTCTTGGGTCTTGGGTCTTGGGTCTTGGGTCTTGGGTCCTGGGTCCTGGGTTCTGGGTCCTGGGTCCTGGGTCCTGGGTCCTGGGTCCTGGGTTCTGGGTCTTGGGTCTTGGGTCTTGGGTCCTGGGTCTTGGGTCCTGGGTCCTGGGTCCTGGGTCCTGGGTCCTGGGTCCTGGGTCCTGGGTCCTGGGTCCTGGGTTTTGGGTTCAGGTTCAGGGTCCTACGTTCAGGGTCTGGTGTACAGGGTCCTGGATTTTGTTATCCAGGGAAACACCACCAGCACCATCTCTCGGCACATCGCTGATGAGTTCAAGGCTGCTACAACCCCGAACAGGCTCCTGGATCCCTCGCTGGATCAGTTGGGAAAGAAAATGGCTCCCTTGGATCCTCTCTGGCGGTTCCAGGAATGGGTTTGCTCCTGTTGTTTTGTGGGGGTTTCAAGAGGGGTTCAGGTCTGGTCCCCTTCTCCTTCAAAGTTCTGCGTCATTTGCGTCAAACGTCGACGTCACTGCGTGCGTCACGGGTTGCGTTTGATCTGTCCTGGGACGCAGCAGCGCACGATCAGTAGATCTACAGAATACGGAGGTTCAGCAAACACGTCCGCTCCCTTTTCGACGTGTCCATAATGCCAGATGGGTCACACAGATACTATTTGGTCACTTGTCATTGGCTCTGGGAGCAAATTCAGGGCAAATGTAGTGATCTGGGGCAGTGATCTGGCAAGTGAGGCACCACACGTGTGAAATGTAATGCTTGCTGAACCTCGCCAATGTGAGGATGGGAAATTTTGCGGTCATTTCAACAGTTGAAAAATGACCGGGAGTGAGTTCTTCACCCCGGCCAACCTGCTGATCCTAGATTTACTGGAACGTTTCTTTTTCCTATGCAGCAGTAACTTTTCGACACCTCGTGGAAATGTAGCCGTGTGTGTTGCAGTCACTGACCCGCCCCCTGCAGACAACACTTGTTCAGGTGTTGCCCCTGTGTTACATCACACCTCAGCACCTGCCCCATGGAGGCAAGTGCACCTCAACAATGTAGCAAGGATGAGACAAACACGTGTTGCGAAGGTGTCATGGCCGCCCCTCCCTTGTTGATGTGATGGACGAACTAACAAGCTCATAATGACTACTGCGTTGTAAAAATCCAGGGGCGTATCCAGAGGGATTTTGGGTCTGCGTCATTTGCCTCGTTTGCGTCAGATCTCTACGTCACTGGGTGCGTCACGGGTGACGTGCGATGAGGCAGTGCTGGGACGCACAATACGGCGCATCACAGTGTGAAATGGGGAGATTTGAAATTGATGTCAGTCGCACACAGATTGTTGACCGGCCTGTATCCAATTCGATTGAAAGCGTTGGTTTGTTCGTGATGCTGCAGTACGTGAGGCTTGTTTCACACTGGACGCGTTACGCGTTACGCGTTGCGTCTGCGCATTTGCGGGTCAGTCCATGCTGCGTCGATTTGGCGTCCAGTAGGGACTTCACGTTGACGCCACGTCACTCTTCGCGTCAAGTGTCAAAATCTACGCTTTTGTCTGCCGCACGTGCAGCGTTGCATAAAATTAGGCTCAAGTCCGTCCTCGCAGCCTTCGCTGCGTCGCTCCTCACGTCAAGAATTCTTCCTGTCTCCATACAAAGCATGACGTAACGCGTGCGTCTGTATCCATTGCACAACGTCCCTATTGTCTTGTTCAGGACGCGACGCAAAAACACAGCCGGGACTTTTAGCACTACGTTTCAGACACACGTCGCGCCACGCCAACGTCAAAACGGGCACCGTTTCCATGGCACTGGCCAATCACAAACACCGTCCAACGTTGCCGCAAATCAAAACGTCGTGCAAAAATTTCCAAATGGGGATTTTTACAAGGGGTGACGCGCGGTCGTTTTCTGGGCTGACGTCCAAAATTCCACCATTGAGTTCAATGTTAAATTTTGACGACGACGTCAAAAGAAACGACCGCGCGTCACCAACGTGAAAACCGCAAATGACGCCTTTGGTGTGAATCAAGGCGTCAAACGTCAAAATTTGATGTGGATGTGGATAGTGGTGCAATCATCATTCGGGTCTGACCGGCCGCTCGGCGCAGTATTTCGTGCGAAAGCGAATGAAATGTGGGCGCAGTAAAACTGGGATAGAACTGCAGCCTGTGGCGCCGCTAAAATCTGGGACTTTGCGCCTCCCAGCAAAATGGCATCAAACACAAAAAACTTGGTGCACAAAGTTGAGCAATCATACAAAGATAAGAGACGACATAGTCTTGAGGGACTCAGCCACTGTGCTTCACTCTGGTGGACCCAAGGGACAGAGCTCCCAAACCACCATTTGTTCATTCTCCTGGCCCCTCCGCACACACACACACACACACACACACACACACACACACACACACACGCGCGCACACACAGCGGTGGGGCTGGATTTTGTGACTTGCGCCTCCCAAAAGTGGCATAAAAGCACAAAAACGTTGTGCATCAAGTTGAGCAAATGTGCAACGGTTCCTTCTGTTGTTGAGAGATTTTGACCTTCTTCCTGACTCTGGAAAATGCAGCGGCCTTGGGCTTCTCTTCTTAAACCACAGAAGCACCAACACACACACACACACACACACACACACACACACACACACACACACACTGCAACAACGACCTTGTCTTCCCAGATTGCGAATATGGCGAAGACGGCCCCGCTACAGCCAGGCAGGTCCACCTCCCTCTGTCCCTCCACGCTGCGAGGACGGCTGTTTCCCCTCACACTACTCTAACGGCCCATCTCTCCCCCTGTCCCAGCATGGTCTGCCCATGCCCCCCTCAAATCAAAGAACGTCTCCAGCCCTATCACGAGTCCCGATTGAAACAATGCGGCCCAATTAGCCGCTGAAAGCTCGACAAGCTGCAGGATTTACGAGGTGTGCGGAGCTGCAGGCTCCGCCATTAGCTCTCCCGCCTCAGAACATTAATAACGACAGCCGCGCACAAACACTCGCGCAAAGTGACAGGACTCTCGAAAACACGATTAGCGTGTTGGGCGTGGTGGGGCAGATGCACTGGGTAGAGATGGGGTGGGGACAGGGGTGGGGGAAGGGGGAGGGGTCAGGCACTGGGGCAGAGCCTGGGTGGGAACAGGGGTGTGGGTGCAGCTGGAAACACGGCTGGCCCAGGCTCTTGCAGTGGGGTGCAGGGGTGGAGGGGGGTGGGCGCCGAGTTGGTCACGGGATGCAGGACCGACACTTCCTGGAAGGGCCATGGGGATTTGGGTTTGTGAGGGAGACTGGTGGTGGCGCACAGGCACTGGGGTGTGTGGGGGGAAGGGGGTAGAAGGGGAGGGGTGGGTCAGGCGCTGACCCAAAGAAAAGGAGATGCAGACCCTTCTGTGTTGGGAACCACGGCAGGCTGGACGGGGTAACTGCGTTTCCAGGCATAGGGGTGAGGTTTGGCTCTTGAGACCTGGATCTCACCCCTGGGGGTGACCTGGATCCGACCCTTTGACAGGGACAACTGGTGTCGTGCCCTGGGCTTGACAGGGATCAGAGCCAAAGGGATGGACGGTGGGGTCCAGACTTGGGTCTGACTGCACGGGGCCAGTCTGGGCTCCATCCCACAAGAGCCCTCCCTCCCTGACAGAGAGCCACCACAGTGAGAGGGAGGAATCACAAACCCTTTTCTTTTCAAAAACTTGACACAGAGCCTCTGCAGAACCCGGATCCGTAAGACAAAACGACGGGTGCGAAACAGGCCTGGCTCTGCAAATCATTCCCTTCTGGAGGAATGCGTGAGGGTATGCATATTTGGGTAATCCTCGAGCCACATTTGACAACGTGTGGATCCCAGTTCCCAGGTCGGTGACCAGGCGCCAGGTGATTCTCTGCCGACTCATCGCTCCGATTGCTTTTCCTATTTCTGTTCTGCACCTGGGGTCGGGAGCGACTCTGGAGACGCACAGTGACTCACAGCTCCCGTCACAACGTTTGTTTGTGCCTCGTGGTGCCTTGTGCAGGGGCGTCATGCTGCGTTGACAGGTGAATACGTCACGTGGCATGTTGCGACGTTCTGCATATTGACGTGGGTTCAGACCACGTGGCTGCTAATCCCGACCTCCTTCCCCCAAGGGCCTCCCCTCCCACCCCCGGGCCCCCGCTCCCTCCCTTCCTCCCCCTGTGAGCCGCCCTTCCTTGCCCCAAGAAGACTTTCCCTTCCTTGCCCCGAGGGCCTCCCTTGAGGAGCTGCCTCTCCTTTGCCTGGTCCCTCCCTCCCTCCCTCACCTCCCTCCCTCCCTGCCTCCCTCCCTGCCTCCCTCCCTGCCTCCCTCCCTGCCTAATTCCCTGCCTCCCTCCCTGCCTCCCTCCCTGCCTCCTTCCCTGCCTCCCTCTGTCCCACTGTCCCTCCCTCCCCTTGCTCCCTGCCTTGCTCGCTCGCTCGCTCGCTCACTCCCTCCGGACCCTCTGGTCCCACTGAGCTCGCCTCCACAGCGCTCCCCAGAGGAACGCGGATCTCAGATTGCTCATCACGTGCTAATTAGTTGCTCATCACCTTCTTACACCGCGAGGCGTCTCAGGTCGTGTCCTTCAGCAGGACGGGGACTCAGATTCCAGCTGCTGCTGGTTGAGGCGCTGAACTGTGGGTTCTGTGAACCGGGGATGGATCCAGGGCTTGATTTGGGCTTGGTCCAAGGTGGGATCAAAAGGCCTGACCCGAGGGCCAAGCCCAGGGCTTGACCTGGGCCCTCAGACGCCTGGACTAGGGGTGGGTTCAGGGCTAGAAACGGAAGATCAGGCCCGGTGCAAGGTGGGGTCTGGAGGCGTGCGTTTCCAGCTGATGGTGGTTGAGGTACAGAACCGTGGGTTCTGTGGATCAGCGCCTGATGCAGCGCTTGTTTACAGTGACCTGACCCAAGGGTCGAGTCCCAGGCCTGGTCACCGCTGCCTGAGTTTCCAACTGATGGTTCAGAAAAAATAGGCCAGGAATCTTCGATCCACCCGGGATTGGTCGAGGCTCTGCCGAGAAGGACCGAAGACACCATTCGTAATTGTTCGGGATTTCCCGCTGCCCGAGGCCCAGTCCTTCGTCTCCAGTGAAATCTTCGTGGATTCTGGGAACCAAATCCAGGCATAAATTGTTCAACAGAGAGAAGGGTCGAACAAAGTTTGTTGTGTTTGCGTCAAGGATGGATCCAGATAATGTAGGGTTGTACAGACACGTGTACGCCTACGTTTACATTTGTAGAGAAAAAAACTCCCTATTCCCTTGGAATAGCGACGCAGCCAGTGACGCACCCAGTGTGCACCAGCCCCCTGAACCCAACCTGCGCAGCTGCTGGTGCTGTGTGATTGTAGAAAACGAGCATCTGAATCAATTTGCCTTCATTCATTCGTACTCAAATCTCTTCATTCAAAAAAACTCCAGCCTCATCAGGTCTGGCCCCACGAGGCCTGGGCGCGGTGGGGACAACGCTGTGCTGAGGGCCTTTCAAAAAACCCCCACTCATCTGCAGGTCCCCCTCCTTCACCTTTACTGCAGGAGAAAGGCCAAAGTGACGTCTTCAATCCTGTTTCCCATGGGACTCGTTTTCACAGGGTGGACAAGAGGCCTTTGGGTCCATTTACATTTAAACACCCACGGAATCCTGTAACGCCTTCAGACGCTCCAAGGTGCTCGTCGCCACACAGAGTCACTACATTGCAATGTGCACAATAGAGAGATTCAGCCTCCTTGATCCTGGCCCGTGTCACGTGGCCCAGATGCATGTTTCTGACGTCACTGGTGCATTGTCTGTGCCAAGGATGACCATATCAAGAACATGATCCAGTGAAGAACCAGGGGAGGGGGTTCTTCAGTTTGCGGAGCAGGGCTGACTGACCTCAGGGGAGCCTGAACTCCGAGTCAGACACAATTGCAATGTCACAAGTACAAAGCTGTACTTGCACAAAAGTGGGGGTGGGGTTGCAATATTCCTGCTTTTTTGTGGTCACGAGGGTCGGAACCTCCCAATCCCGCACTTCAAAAGGGAAATTTAGCTGTGTGCTGACCGTGGGGACCGCACGCCCCACCCACGGGGATCACTGCTAAATCTCCCTATTTCCCGCCTTCGTCAGTAGCAGGGGCTGAGAACCTCATTTTCCAGCCAAATTGATTCAAATTGCATCTCCTCCAAACAAGGGTCAGACCCCGGGGGGGGGGGGGGAGAGGCCGCAGGAAGAATGGTGTTCCCGCGCCAAAATCGGGTCAGGCTGTGTGGACTCAATCTCGTTTCTGAAGACTCCATTCTTTTTCAATTAGCTCTGGGATGGAAAGTGGATCTTCGTTCAGGGCCTGAAGGAGGCAGGGTGGATCTCGTCAAACATAGAGGCGAGGATGGTTGGCGCTACCAAGATGGAAGCAGGAGCGAGGATGGGCTCTGAACGAAGAAAATGTGTCATTTGTACTTGGTGTGCGCGCAACACAGTCCTTTCACCCAAGCAGATAGATAATTTTCAGCCCATTTTTGAGGTTTCTCTTTCCTCTCTGCCACCCTCTCTTTTTGTCTCTTTTTCTCTCCCTGCTGCCTTTCTCTGTTCCCTCTCCTGTTTTCCCTCTCTGTCTCACTCACTTGCTCCGTCTCTGCAAATTCAAACTCCCTCTCTCCTTTTCTCTCTCCTCTTTCTGTCCCTCCCCTCCCCCTCCCTTCTGCCTCTCTCCCCTTGCCCTCTCTTTCTTTCTCTTTCTATCTCCCGTTCTCTCTGTCTCTTTTCTCTCTCTCGTCTCTCTCGCAAACACACTCGCACGCACACACATGTTATCCATCTCTCTGTGTCCCTCGCACATACACCCGCACCCCCTCCACACACACACACACACACACACACACACACACACACACTGGGAGTCAACACGCTGACCTGATCCGCCCTCAGGCTGGAGCTCAGCTGATTCACAACACACCACCTCCTCCCCCCTCCAGGTGCGTGAGTGAAGCGCCGAGCTCCTTCTTGTCAACAGCGCCCGTAACGTTCATCTCCGAGTCTGATTTAACTGCGCAGTCCTGTCCACTCAGAGCTCGTGCCTGGTTCGCACTGGAAGCGACATGCACGAGTTCACCACGGGGGTATTCGCGGTTGTGGACGTTTGTAGACTGGATGTCAACTGTCCCTCTGTCTCTGTCTATTTGTCTCTCTGCTCCTGTCTCTTTCTCTGTCTCTCTTTGCTCTCTATTTCTTGAGTCTGTGTTTCCATGCTGCTCTCTGTGCCTCTCTTTTTCATCTGTCTCTTTCTCTCTTTCATTTGCTGTCTTCATCTTTTTTGTTTCTCTTTCTGTCTGTCTCTCTTCTCTCTATCCCTTTCTGTCTTTCTCTTTCTCTCTCTCCACCTCTGTGTCTCTTTGTCTTACTTCCCCTCTCGGTATCGATCTCTGTTTCACTTTGTCACTTTTCTTTTTCTCTCTCCCTCCCCTCTTCCTCCCTCCCATATCTCTCTCTCTCTCTCCCTCTCTCTCCCCTCCCTCCCTCTCTGTCTGTCTGTCTCTCCTTCCCCTGGTCAATGCCACGTCGACGCCAAACAACGTCGCGTCCACAGACGAGACGAACACGCGAGGCTTGACGCACGTGGTGTGAAACGGGGCTGATCGGGATGAAGCTTTTTGCTCCTGGCGGCGAAACAGGTTTTCAGTCGCCCAACGAGCCCGCACCGCCGTCCTTCCAGAAAAGAGCTCAGACTGCAAAAGTGACATTCAGTTGGCTGAATGGTCGGTGTTGCTGCAAGCAGAGCGCTGAAGTGACGACTCATCCAGCAAGGAGGACACCACAGTCTCAACCCCACACTGTAGAACTGTACTGCAGCCCCAAGCCACAAGGATGGCGCTACAGCCTCAGCCCCACACAGCAGTGATGTCAGGGATGGCGCTGTCGCTTGAACCCACACTTCAGCAGCAACGCTGCGACTCCTGCCCCACACTGCGAGGACGGCGCTATGTCCTGAGCGTCGGGACAGGAGCCTCATCCTCTGCGCGGCAAAATGACACTCGTCATATTTAGTTTAATGAGAAGTCGCAGCGTGGGCCGCCTGGGTCCGGGAGGTAGGGGAGGGGGAGGGGGAGGGGAGGGGAGGGGAGGGGAGGGACGCAGCGGGCGACGTTTCGCGAGCAATTAGCGTTGTGAAAAGAACCGGGAACCCGTCCGACGCTGTGAAAAGACTCGGGGACCCGTCCGACGCTGTGAAAAGACTCGGGGACCCGTCCGACGCTGTGAAAAGACTCGGGGACCCGTCCGACGCTGTGAAATAATCGGGGACCCGTCCGATGCTGTGAAAAGAATCGGCGACCCGTCCGACGCTGTGGAAAGAACCGGGGACCCGTCCGACGGCGACCCGCGGGGAGACCGGGGACCAGGGAAATCAAACAGCAGAACATGACGCCCGATGTCACGGTACTCTGTGACCTCAGTACTTACACTCCTGAGATCTCTGAGTGCCGGGTCCACCAGTGGTAATCGGAGGCCGAAGTTTGTGGGTACTGGCACTGGTCTCCTTCCAGCAATACCCACAGACCTCTGACCTCCCCACTACAGCACCCACAGACCTCAGGCCTCCAGGAACTATATACTGGTGGACCCGGTACAGGTGGCCCTGGGGTCTGTGGACATCAGAGGTCTCTGAATCCTGTTACACCGGCACAGGGGGCGTTCACCATGTGTTCAGGGTGGGCTGTTCCTGTTCTGTGGTCATCACCCAGTCAGACTCGTGAACACACGTATGACGGCCAATGCCAGGGAAAATTAAACAGCCAATCATGAAGCCGTCAGTCAGGACGTTCACCCTGTTACCTTGTAGGCGTGGACATGTGTGTGGCTGTGGCCATTGCTTGGGAAATACAACAGGAACATATGAAGCCCAATGGCCGTGGGGTATTCCTGTTTACTGCCGTTTATAGACTGGGGCGTGGCGGCCATTGCCAGGGTAAGCCATACGAGAGCAACACGCGAAGTCCAATGGCCTTAGAAAATTCCTGTTTGTGACGTTTTCAGGTGACAGATGCCACAGATGTGACTGTGGCGGTCATTACACTGGGATATGCTGCACAGAAACATGTGGTGAGTCACGACGTTCGCCTCAAAGTGATGTGAAGGTGATGTGCATTGGGTTCAGGGGGTGAGGTGTGTGGGTGTGGGTGTGGGCATAGGGTATAGGATGTGGGGTGTGGCTCTGGGATGGGCATAGGGTGTGGTGATGTTGAACATGAGAGGTTGGGGTGGGGCATAACGATTGGGGCCTGGGGTATCTGGGTTGGGGGTACAGAGACTGAAGAGCATGACTGGACGAAAGATTTGAGGTTTTTTTGGTGTGGGATCTGAGGTTTTGGGTTTGGGCCTTGGAGTCCAAGACAAGGGCCAGGCACACAAGGAGTTGGTGTGGGACTCAGGTCTGAGGCCTGGGGCCTGGGGCCTGGGGCCTGGGGCCTGGGGCCTGGGGCCTGGGGCCTGGGGCCTGGGGCCTGGGGCCTGGGGCCTGGGGCCTGGGGCCTGGGG
>JAAUXT010100763.1_pt1 | contig 14025 bp, 12 predicted proteins | sample 7278171 | NCBI WGS metagenome assembly JAAUXT01 (sample SAMN14350112, study PRJNA611818) | marine sediment metagenome | isolation source: surface marine sediment (1.8m) | place: French Polynesia: Moorea | collected 2018-08 | reverse complement strand
GGGGGTCATGGCTCAGGTGGGGGAAATAGTGCAGGTGATGGAACAATAGTCCTGGTGAGGGAGTGGCCAAGGTGGGAGGGAATGACCTTGGTGGGTGGGTTGGGGTAATGGAGGTAGGGGGTGGCCTGGGTGGGGTAATGGCTGAGGTCGGGGTCCAGGTGGGAGGCAAGGCTCATGGGGTCCCCCGAGGGAATGGTGGTCAAAATGTGGACAGGTGTACACATGAATGCGCTACCGCGACCATCAATCGTGTTCCCCGGAAGGTTCGAATGTTGACGCCGTCGTCAATTCTGTTGATGTTTCGAACTCTGGTGCACCTGCATGGATCCGAAGATGTTTGGAATTCCTCATGTTTCGATGAATCAGCGTGGTCGAAAAAATCTACATTCCTTTGTTGTCGCAATCCACTCGTATTCTGCTCAAAGTACGCTGCGTCGATTGCACGCAGCTAGGCCGTGCGGTTTTATCACGACATACTTCACCGCGGTTTCACTTTTGCTCATGCCAAATCAGGCTCTGTTCCTATCAGATGTCGCCCGAACACCCGCGTCAGCTGTAGGTGCAGATTGAGTCAGTCTCGCTGGCTGCCGGGTGTCTAAGTCGTGTTAGTCCAGTTCAGACATTTCAGAAGGCCGACAGCGCCAAAGCTGTGTTTGGTGTTTGCTGATTCTGACTGTACAGAGAACTCTTCCAAACCGTGAAAACCAGCCAGAAGGCGTTGACGGAAGTATTTTTGACGTGCGGCTCAGAACTTTGACGAAGTGGGTCTTGTCCGACAAGTTCCAACTTTCCAACAGCTTGACTGGTTTGTGGCGCTTTCCACAGCCTGCAGCATTGTCGCAGGTTGTATAATCGCCCTTGCAACTGAAGCCAAAACAGACCAGGTGACTGACCCGGCTCTCCCGACCTCCGAAAATTGTTTTGTCCCAGGACTTGTGTGTGATCATGCAGAAGCAAAACGGTGAGGTTTCAAACGTTGGAATTGAGGCGTCTGAGGTTTGATCAGTGTGGTTGGGGCTCTGGTCCCCGCACCACGGACTCCTTTCGTGAGTTCACTCGAATGTTTTGCAGGGCAACTCGATGCTCCAATGATAAGCGAGGAGTTTGTCAGTTCTCGAGGCGCGACGCTGGTTCTGTGGACTCTGCCTGAGGTTGCGTCATTGCGTCACCTTGTTTCGAAGCTGCCATATCCACCGAGGTGCGGTGCAATTTGCCAAGTTGTTGCCTGAGCTGGATGAAAGACGGTTTGTTTCTGAAACAATCAACAGAATCGCAAGTCTGCAGAAGGTAGGTGTTGCACAGTTCTTTGAAGGGGCCGCAGTGAACAAAATATCGGAACATTCTTGTGAAGGAGGCACGCACGCACGCACGCGCGCACGAGAGAGAGAGGAGAGAGACAGAGAGAGAGACAGAGAGAGACAGAGACACAAACAGAGAGACAGACAGAGAGAGAGAGAGAGAGAGAGAGAGAGAAATCTTAGACACCCAGACCACAGTGCAGAAGAGGCACCAAAGAACTTGTAATCCAAAGAATTTGGTTGTTTCCATCATTCACAGTTTGGAGTGTGATGAACATATTTTCCCCTTTACAATGGCAAGGTGCATGTTGCATTCGGTGTTTGAGCTGTGTGCGTCTTTGTCCGTCTTGATGTGCAGGGGGTCGTCACAATTGTTTTTGTGGGGACCCAAACAAAACAGGCAATTCCTGGATGACCCTCACCTCTGCGTGAAATTTTCTGAAGCTGAGGGTCCTGACACACTGAATCGGGCTCTTCAGCCCGGCATCGTTTTCAAGCCTGATCGGGCTGGACCTTTCGGGTGCATCAGCCCAATGTGCACACTGAACTGTTCTCTCTGGCCCAAAAGTATTTTCCAGTATGATCAAGTCTGCAACATTGGTTGCAATATTGGTATATGTAGTGATATCACAAATGATTGGTTGGGTATCTCAGGAGAGACTGTCCCTGGGGGCAGGAACCTCCATATTTATTATGTACAATCATACCATCTAATGAGTAGTGGTTCTAACATTTGGGTCAGGTGTGTCACACTACTCCTTCCCTACCAGGGGGTGCTGGTATCAGCAACAATTTTAATATTTATGTCTATTTTTGCAATAATTAATTGGATATACATTAGATAGAAAATAGCACAATACATGTATCACTATTTTGCTGGCTTTAGCCTGCATCCCTCCCCCCATAGGGTTATCACATGATCATGTGACTGGTTTTTCCCTCTCTTGTGAAACAAAATGGCTGCAGTGCAGAGGGTTATAGAAATTGAAGCCTTCCCATGTATTAGACAGGCAATAGTTCAATTTCTGCTTGACTTTGAATCAAGAACAGGACTGCCAGCAACACACCCAGCAGGAGTGGGGGCCTGTGAGGCCCATTTTAATTTCTGGGGGCTGGTACCAAACTAAAGCCTGCAGATTTTGATCCAGGAAATTGCCACAGATGTCATGGCTTCTCATTAGGCAAGTCCATTGGTGGTTCTCAGTTCATGTCACTCCACAATATACCATTGAAAACAAATTTAAAATTTGAATCTACAAAACATTATTGGTACATTCCAAAAAATAATTGAGAATTGAATCTGCAAAAACTTGTTGGTATATTTCATCAACAACAAAATGTCAGTACATCCCCCCCCCCAAAAAAAAAATTGAGATTTGAAGCTGCAAAAATTTATTGGAACATTCCATCAACAACAAATGTCAGTGTATCCCCCCCCCAAAAAAAGAGAATTGAATCTGCAAAAACTCATTGGTGCATTCCATCAACAATAAAATGTCAGTACATCCCTTTGAAGACAAATTTTAGAATTGAATCTGCAAAACTTGTTGGTACATTCCTACAAAACTAAATATTGGTATATCCTATTGAAAATACATTGATAATTTGAATCAACAACATATTGTTGGTACATCCTATCAAAAACAAAATGTTAGTACATCCCATCTGTCACAAATTTGAAAACTAAATACAGCACTCAGAATACAGTACATCTCAATGGTTCAAAACAAAAGAAACCAACAAAGTTACATACACCTGAAATATGTATTTCTGTGGACATTTTTCAAGCCTGATCATGCCTGATCCAATCACATTTCATATATTCAATCAGGCATATCAGCCTGATCAGGCTCTTGTGCCCAATGCAATGTGTCCTAGTCCATTCACTTCAGAACAATGCAAATGGACCATCGGGCTTCTGGGCCCGACTGGTCCAGCCCAATCGGGCTCACGCGCCTGAAACGTCAGCCCGAAATGTACCAGCCCGATTCGGTGTGTCAGGGCCCTGAAAAAGACGCCTTCTGGCAAAAGATGATTTGAAATGCCTTTCTCTTTCTCATGCAGGATGAAAACTTCCAGGACTAAGGTGTTCCTTTTACTTCTGTTGGGCCTGTGTGGAATCATCTCGGAAACGTCTGGAACGATCTCGGTTATCGGCTGCATCAAAACGTGCGCTTTTTGTGTGGAGAACTTCGGCAAAGATTTGTACGACGGGAAGGAATGCAGAGACTCGTGCGTTTTGACAAAAGGAAAAACCATTGACTTTTCGTGCACAAATGAAACTTTTCATCGAATCAGGAAGAAAAGTTCCTCTGGTGAAATAAACCAGCGTGTTTGATTGTTCGGTCGAGAGGTTTCGGTTCTGCTCAATGCATGAGGTGAGAGCCTGTCTGTTGGAGCTCTGAATTGCAATGGCTCTCTGGAGATGAATCCAAAATGTTTTGACATGTGTTGCAATCGCAAGTGTTTGCTCGGGATGTGTGTTTTGCATCAATCAACGCAAAGCGGAGAGTAAATTCATTTCGCAACGAGAAAGCTGTTCGTTTTCTCTCGTCGGTCGTTGATTCCTGAAAATTTCCTTCCTTTTGCGGAACTATCAAGCTTGTTTTTCACATTTGACGACCTCACATCGTTGAATGGATACACCCAAATCTACCTGTTTACAAGAGGAACAAAGACAGACGATCCAAGGGACTCAAGTTGAGCTGTTGTTCTCTGGACGTGGAAAAATTAGTCACTCAATTCCAGGAAATTCGTTCAAGAGAACTTTTTTTGGCGTGAGACAAATTTCAGTCCTGTGATGTCCGTTTAAGTTATGAAAGGCCAGATGGACGCACCTGCGAGTGCAGGTTTTCGTTGCTGCACTTGTGGCGCAACTAATATGTTGCACAAGCTGCGATGAGGAAATTGGTTCAACCTCAAAATGATTTCGCCTGCAGAAGGTCGTTGGACATCCGGGTTGGTTGATGGTTGTGACCGACGGGACACTGAATGTTCCAATGTTTCCCAAACCACTTGTCATGTTATGTTGACACCATAACAAACACCAAAGCACAAATCCAGAACCAACTCGGACCCAAATGAGAAACAAGTGAGACTGGCGAACGTCACCTGGACACTTGGCACGGTTGAGCATATCCAGCCTACAGACACAACCGCGATACAACCAAGGATTCGTTGGAAACCAACAAAAGTATGCACAAGTACGACAATACGAGCGTACGTCCAAATTCAGAAAATCACTTCAAGTTGTGTCCATTGAAATCACCCTTTCCACATGAATGCTGCACAGAACACAAGAATCTGACATCCTGTTCGATCCGAAAAAGAAAATAGTTTTGTTCTCCCGTGAAATCCCACAGAATATGTGGAGTCAAGGCTTCGGTCACGGAATTGTCGGACTCTGGTGTGCTTGACTTGCGCGCGGATACTGCTTTCCAAAAAGAAACACGCCGTGGCTTGTCATCGACTGACGATGCTGACGACACCAGAGGCTCACACTCAATGGTTCTCCATCAGGCAATGACTGCAGCCTGTGGGACCTTGGAGAACCGTAGGGATCACAACCAGGTTTGGGATCGTTTGCGGTCCGTTTTCCCACGCACGCACAAGAAGCAGATATTGATTGGATTGTAAACAATAAAATCTCCATGGTGACTGAGCTTGCATGAAACGTCGTATTGTGGGTGAATTTGGTCTCCTGTCGTGCTCCGGCCTGTCACTGCAAAATGAATCTGTTGCGCGCTGTAGTCGGCGACCTTTCAGGGCCTCTCCTGGCCCCAAACTTCGAGGCACTTTGTGACTTCTTTCAAGTTTTTCGTCTGATTTTCGCTCAGTGGCCCAAAAAACGTTATTGCATGGAAAGGAGTTTTTTTTTTTCGCACAGAGATGCAAATGGAAACGGTCTGACCACTTGGCCGCGGCGATCTTGCTGGAAATTCAATGGCGCAGCAGCAGATTCTGTTTGTCGTAGCTCGCCTCTTTCTTCCCACATAAAATGGTTGGTTTCAGCAACAAAAGTGGCATTTTGTGGTTTCGTCACCCCAAACCCTGACTTAGACGTTTTCTCATTCCAGTTGTTGTTGGAATTCAGATAAAGTGCAATTGTTGTTTGATATTGAACTTTTTGGTTCTGATGAAATCCTTATGCTGTTGTGTAGTCACACTGACCTCGACGAAAAAGTTTGACCTGTTTTGTTATCAATTCCTTGAAGTAGAATTGGAGTTCCCTCCCCCGTATCGAATCCTGTTTTGGTTTTCGATCGGTTCGGATCTGCTTCGATACTGGAGCTGCTGGAGGTCGGTGCAATGTCGGCAAGACTCAAAACCAGAACAATTATTTATTTGTGCCATTTTGATCTGATTGTCTGTCACTGACAACAACGCAATTGAAGGAAAATTTTCTTCAAAATGCACTTGCGCTGTGCTTCCAAGGAACGATTTTACGAGTACAATTGGTTTGGCATTTGCGACTGAACCAGATGTCCCCCGCTGACGAACTTTAAAACAATGCAATGCACCTTATTTGAAAGGAACACAGCAAACATGTTTCCAAGTTCTTTCAGGATCAGTTGCAAATTCCAAACATTGGATTTCAACTTTGGTTCGACAGCTGCGAAAATGCGGTAAATTCAGGACAAAACTAAAACATGCAAAAATGACACGGTGAAAACATTGACATCCTTGCGCACGTGAACAACCTGAAGCAGTTTCGGACGCGATGCACAAACATGTGTTTCTTTTCTTTTTGTTCCTCGGAACTCTGTTTGCCCTGACGTTTGCATGGTAATTGTCTTTGAAGTTTTCTGCTCTTTGCACTTTTCTGGTGTGGGTCCAGTGGACACAGGTTCCCTTCCCACCGAAATGTTTTGCTCCTTTTTTTGAGGTGCAAGTGTTTTTGCTTTTGCGTAACCCCGCCACCGGTTTAGAGCTCCCAACTCCAATCGATGACGAATCCGCTGGAGGTTCAGTTCCTGACTAACTTATCCCGATGTGTTCCTCTCTGCAGGCTCACTGTTCAGACACATTCAAGAACGAAACATTCGGTTCTGGTTTTCAAGCCCGAGGCATTCCGGCAAGCCGCGGGCTTCGTACAATCGTGTACTATAGTGTGATTCTGCATGTGTGTTTTTCAGGGTGGTCGGGCAAAAACTGGGGGGGGGGGGTGAAAACAAACCTTTCACTTTCTTTTCGTTGGTCTTTGATTTCCTGTTTAGTGTGAAAAGCAGTGGATTCTCTGGCAACAACAGAAAAGAAATAGTGAAAGTGGATCTGTCACTCTGTCCCAAACATATCTAAATGAATGCCAACCACGCTGTCAGAGTTTCTTGCCCCAGGACCAAGTCCCTTCGTTTGCCCAAAACTTTGCACCGTCAGATACAAAGTTGTGCAAGTTTCATGGCCATACATTTTTATTGAATTGCAAGAAACTGCCTCAGTGAACCCTCCAATGGTGGGCCCGCAAGAGGATAAAACTTGAACTGGCCCTGCAGCATTTTGATGCACGCACTGAATCGTTAATCTTGCACCTCGAAATCGTGAAATGTAGTTGTTTGCCAATGACGAGTCTGAATAAATTCCGGTCGGGCATGCTGGGCATTCCGTGCAGGCTGCAGATGTGCACAAGTGAACCACAATGGTGCCTGAGCAAAATATTACATGTAAAGTTTTCTATCTTTGAATTGAGTGTCCGACAGACAGACTCTGCGTGGCAAACGTACGAGAAAACGAGAAAACGTGCATTTAATTGCCTGAGCAAAATAAGCTGTGCGCTGAGTGTAGATCTATGCGTGTCCGAAATGCGCACAAAGCCTTGACTGCATGGCGAATCGACGTCAAACAAGTTTCGTTTGAACATCAATGAACGTCTGTTGTACATTCTCCTCTGCGATTAAACTCGATTGCTTTCTGTAGCACCTTGTTTTCCGGCGGATTTGTTGTAACCTTCAATCATTGTGTCGCATCCGAACTTGAACACCAGGCGGAAGTTGTTTTCCGTCGCTTCGCTGAAGCGCTCGCCGAGTGGTTCCCTGCAGGCGCCGACGAAGGCTTCCTCCATGTCCTGCAAGACAAGCAGCTTTTTCTGTTCAAGCTTTGACGTCGCCAAACACTATTTTGTCTGCAGGGTTCATCGTGACAGCTTTGCGGGAATGTTCGCTCAGGAAGAAACAGATCAAAACAGATTGTGAGTCTTGTGGATCTTTTGCCACGGCTGAAAATAGATCGCGAAAAGGTGAAACAGAAATTTTGAAGACGAAGTGAGATTTTGGGGGTTTTGTCACGCAAATATCGACAATTTGCGACAAAGCTGGAAAGAGAGACAGATCGCACTGTATGTTTTTATTTGTGTGAATGATCAAGTAATACGAGGGAAGTCCCAATGAAATCGGCTTGTGTCCACGTTGTCCTGGCTAAATGTTGATCCTATCAGACAGGGCTTTGTCAGGGCATTAAGCACATATCAAGGATGGCTGACAATTATTTTATTGTTCCTCACAAACCAAATATGTTGAGTACAGGCTTTAGAACTTTTGCTGTGATGGTTAAAGTAGCTAAAAAACTACATTATCCCCATCTTATCTTTATTTTGTACCATCAGTGTATTCATTTTGTACTAAATTTATATATTCTTATATTACTGACAGAGAAAAAAGTTGAGTAGAAGACAAAAAGGTAAAGTTTTGAGTAAATCATGAGCCACACCCATTGTTTTATTTGTCAAGATGAGAGGTAATTTTCTCGGGATTTGTTTCAACTTCACTTGTAGTAGTCTCTGTATAATTTTTAGTTGTCTGTGTCACTCAGAAGCCACTTTTTCAGGACACAAGCCGCTTTCATTGGGACTTACCTCGTAAGTGCTAAAAAACAATCAAACAAAGATCCTTGACGCAAGAGATTTTGACCAACCCAAGTCAACTGTACCAGATGATCATGTTTCACCAAAATCAGACCCAACCTCAAGGATTCCAGAAAAACACAAAGCAAAATACGTATGTTGAGATTTCGACTGCAGGTTGAACATTTCGAACTGCTAAGTTTCACAACTCATGTCACAGCAAGCTGAAGCCCACACATTGAGATGATCAGGAGCAAAATTACGAACAAAAAAGGAGTGTTGGAATGTTGGCTGCATGGGTGTGTTCCAGGCTTCCATTCAAAGCAACGAAATCTGATTAGGAGCAAATGATCCTGATGCTCTGTCGCACGCTCTCTCTATCGATCCACACACAGAACACCAAACTACTCTGTGCAAACTGACCCACCAGATGAAGACTTTTTGGCTCGTGGTAGAGAATGGGAGTTTGAACAAAGGGTAACTTTTGTTTGAACTGCAGAGCAGCAAAGCAGACTTTTTTTCTCCTGGTTTCAAGAACTTTTTGACTTGCTTCTGTCACAACTGATTGCTGCCACAAATTTGCTTGGTGTCTGCATGAATCTGTCACCATTGTCTAATTGTTTCGTGGATTCATTCCCGTGTGGCAGACTCTCCCTTTCTGTAGATGGTTTTTTTTTTGGGGGGGGGGGAGGAATTCTTGCGTAAGGTACGTACACAAACAAGCTTTTTCAATGAGCAAACGTGTTTTTGTTTTGTCTTGTCCAATGGGGTGTCCAGAACCCTCGAAATGCATGTGTGCTGCTTTGCTTGAATAAGAGTCCTATACATGTGCCTTGAAGGTCCGCAACGGACTCAACATCCAACGACGTTGACAGAAAAAGTTTGTCCATTGAGCGAAGGCTTCAGTGCGTACACAACAGAACGCTTCGCAGGATTAAGCGCAGGAGCAAGACGAACCACTTCCTTCCTGTTGCGACATTTGGTTGGCTTTTACCTCTTTTGGCACACGGTAGAAATAACCCATTTTGACTGGTGCATACAACAGAAATTTTGCTTGTGGATCAAGAATCCTGAACGCTTGAAAGCTCCACAGTGCGACGGTGTTCGCCTTTCTGCGCGCAAAGACAGCAGGATCGATGAATGTCAGCTTTATGACAGCATCGACCAATCTGCCACGCCCAAGGTGTCTGTGCGTATTGATACCTCAAGTTCTTCTCCCTTCTCGTGACACCAAGTGGAATTCATTGCTTCCAACATGCTGTTCCCTGTCGTTCTCAACAGGATTAATTGACAAATCTGGGTCTTTTTTTCAAGAGATACGTAGTTTGCCATGAGGGGTTTCTGCACAACCAGACACCATAAATTTATATGATGGTCGTCAAGTCAACTTTGCACGTCACAAACTACAAGGAATCTGGGGCCACTTTCTTTGTGCTTGAGTCACTGAAAAGTCCTGAAATTCGAGTCGAATTTTGACAAATGTTATGTGCGTGCGGCATGATTCTGTGCGCACGAGTTTGCCATCTCATTCCTTTTCCACAAGGTGCACCCGAACTGGGAGAAATGGACTCGACTGGAGGTCGTAACAGGTGCGCCGAGGTTCGTATGAATACCAGCACGCAATGACGCTCGTTTCTTTTCGTTTGAGTACTACGTGTACGTACTGCATGTGTTCTTTCATTGTGGTTGGTGCTCACCTTGAAAAATGCTGTGTCGAAGCCCTTGAGCTTGACGTGCATGCGGCCTGCGCGCTGGAAGGTGGAGATGGATTCGTCCACGTTCTTGTCCATCTTGTCGATTGCTGCGTCAAAAGTATTGAAGACGGACATTGCGGAGATCTCGAAGGCGGGGCTCTCGTACATCTTGTCGTCGTCTGTGAACTTGGCGAGGTCCTTGTGCAGAGCCTTGTGCTCCGGGTGCTGCTTCAGAAACCTGGGCGGGAGAGAAGGATTTTGCTGGGTTTTCTCTCGTGCACGTGTGTCGTATCTTGACTTGCACATTGTGGAATGTTTCTCAACGGACAACAGACCATTCTGTCGTCACCGCAAAAAAATAACGAAACGGTGACTTCCGCTGCATGGAGGCTATCCAGGACAACAGATTCCTTGTTTTTCTGAGTTGTGGCCTTCACCTCTGGATGATGTTCCTCAAAGTGACCTGTGCTGCTTTCTATAGCTGAATCTGACACGTACATTCTCCGACTGAAGTGCCAATTGATTGGGTGCAAACTTTTTTTGAAAGTCATTTTGCCGAGCAGATGTTATGTGACTCAGTCTTGTCATTTTTGTCACGTTTGATGAGTCCAGACAAGAGCTTCTCCCCAAAATAACTTCTGGCTTGATTTTGATCTTTTTGCATGGGAAGCGGACACAGTCACTTTTAGTCTTGGCACACCATTCATGTCTGTGTTTTCTCCAGCTTTGTGCCTGATGGTTTGAATTTTGTTGGCTACTCACTCCAAAACGACTCAAAGATTGGTCCAGTTTGTCTGAAGGAGTTACCACACGCCGACGGGCCTCAAAACAAAGCAAAGTTGCCTCAAGGGACACAAAGTCAGAGAAACATTGTTTCAACTCAACAAAAGCAGAAATAAACTCTGTCAAAGCAGTTCTTCACACACTAACCTGTCGCCGTTGACTTACCTTCTGAGGTTATCCTTTGCGACATCCTCAAGTTTTCTGGAGACAACTTTCCATGAGTTTTTGAAGTTAAACAGTTGCCTGTACGTCTCAAAGGGCAGCCTGGAGTCAACTTTCTTGGGAGCTTCTTCATTGAGGTTGGGAGCCGGGGAAGAATCCCCTTCTTTCTCTGAAGACTGCAAACAACCCATTGCGTCTGGTATGTCCTGCTTTCAAATGACGATGTCATCCATCTCAGATTGCTCTCTCTTAATTGAGGAAAAGTGGATTTTCTTAAACTGTCCCCAGTTTCTTGATAAAATTTGTATCCTCAGGTTGCTTTAATTATTAAAAGTCGAGCCTTTTCTATCAAGGTCTTGCTGTGAAACCTTTTCGTTTCACAGGCAATTGCAGGTAACAAGTTGCACCTGGCGAGGAACCTGAAGCGAAGCTGCTTCGTTCCCCTGACGCGGCAGTTTCCACATTGCCGTGCTTGAATGACAGTTTCTTTGGAAAGATACAACCTCTTCGGTATCACGCCCAATCCTGCCTGTCACAGCTGGTTTTTTTCACCAGCGCGTGCAAAAATCTCCACACAAAAGAAGCACCAAATTCCTTCAAGTGCATGCAGTCAGGGGTGCGAAATTGCACAATGTTCACAACTTGACAAAGGGCCTCCCCCAACTATAGGATTGGCACATGACCGTGCATGATTGGTACGAGGGAGATCCGCAAAGTCCGGTTCGTCACCAATTTTGAGTGTGCTCCTCAGGTTTTGACTCCCATTTGCCAACGCCCTCAGAAAGAAAAGGTACCAAAGATCATTTCAATTATTTTGTTAAAATTAAATAGTCTCTACATACTCAGTAATTAAGTATTTAAATTCAGCATCAATTGATTGTCCTTTCAGCTATTAAATTTGCAGTGTCTTCTCTGTACTGAGGTTAATTACTGTATAAAAACAATAGCCAACTGTAGAATATAAACAATAGCCAACTGTAGAATATAAGGACTGTTTGGACTACAAATTTGATTCTTTCAATTGTCATTTGATCAAGATATTCAATCCAGGTGTGAAGGTCATGATGAGAAGTACTTGCAAACTTATTTTTGTTCAATTTTCCTGAACTGTTTTGAAATGATGAAGGAAAGAACCGGACTTTGCGGATCTCCCTCGTAGGTGTGCTGACCATGGTCAGGAGGCATATCAACCAAGAACTGGCGAGGGTTGTGAGGACTTTCTGATGTTCTGCCACAGAAAAGGGCATCGACGTTTGGGTCCTGAGATGAACACATTGGAAGGATTGGAAGTCTCGAAGTGATAACAACACAGAAGCCACTGATTAAACCTCTATTTGGAGGCTCACTTACAACTCCACGCTTGAAGTCCAACCAAACCAATGGAAAAATCCAGTGTGGTCGTCCTGTGTGCATACAAAAATTGTGTATCTTTCACATTTGAAGTCATCCAAATGAAAAGAACTTGTCTGATTGGAACCCTCCCCCTCCACAAGAATCATCCCTTTTTGAGGCCGAATGTCCCGCTGGCCAGTTTGGTTGCGCTGGTCCATGCAGTTGCACTGGTCTGGTTGCACCAGTCTGGTTGTGCAAAAGGATCAGTGCAACTGCATGGACTGGCACAACTGGACCAAGCAGCGGAACTCGATCCGTAAAGTCGTTTGCCTGTGTGGAGCAAACCTGCTCACAAGCTTGCAAGTGAAAATAAAACGCCAAACATAGCAAAAATTTCTTTGCACTGGAGTTCTCGTGGCAAAAAGCGAACAGAATTACATTTGTATGTGGTGCAGAGACGAAACACGGCTGGCAGAAATTGGTTTCGAAACAAACAAAGCGAAATTGCCTCTTGGTCATCTTTCACAAGAGCCTGGGATTTGTTTGGTCCAGAAGCCATGGTGCACGAACATAGCTCAGGGAATTGCCTTGACCCGCAATTCGATTGTAAGACATACAACTGTTGTTTGGCAGTAACTTTCTCCTTTTGTGGCAATCTGCAATCTGAGCGCCTTGACATCAGTTCGTGCGCCATGGGAATGTTCCATCGATCTGTGCTTGCATGGGTGTGGCTGCCTTTCCGAGTCTGGTTACAGATGATGACCATACTGAGTTGACTGACTTCACCTGAATTTACTGGTCCAACACGGAGAGAAGAATAGATCTGCTAGTTTTTCTGGAAACCTTGCAAATGTCTGCACGACGGTGTTGCACAAAACAGCTTGCAATGGGCTGCACGTCCCCGAAGTGAATGGTTTTTGGAGTCTCGTCATGCAATCGCGCCCCTCAGCATTGCAAGCTTTTGTAGACGGCTCACCTAAAATTTTTCGCATGTCAAGTACCAAATCATATTTGTACTCGATGCTCATTTGAAGTTTAACTCATTTTCCAAAACTTGATTCTGATTCATCGACTTGCCAAAACTTGATTCCGATGCATCGACTTGTCAGGTTCATATGTGGAACCTTCCTCATATATCCGAAAAAAATATAAATATAAACATGGTAACCAAGAACTGATGTGCGTGATGTCAGACCTGATTTCACAGATGTGAGAATTATTGAAAAACAAACAGGAATGATAAATTATAGTTCACTCAACTTATGAGTATGTTTTCTCTTTTCAACTCACGGACTTGACTTTGTCTAGGATTGGTTGACAAGCTGAATCTCATTGGTTGTGACCTCATGGGGTCACAATCGAGGTCAACCGGGCTCTGCCTTGATGTGGGTACTCGGAGTAGAGGTTTGAATACGAGGATTAGCGCTCCTAATCCACCCGTCTGCTTGCACTTTCACTGAACACTTTCATTGTTGTGCAAATGTGTCTAAAAAAGGTGTTGACGTGCTCAGGTCTGCAGCTTGAAATTTCCACAAGATTCATGGCAATCGTGCTTATTCACTAGAGAAGAGCCCCCCACTATGGAGCAGAGATAATGAGGGCGGGAAGGCCTCTGATTGGTCTAGAATTCAAAATCCAGCCTTCTGATTGGTCCAGAGGCCAAGTGCCCCATAGTGAAGCAAGTCCACAGATATCCAGGTCATGCGTGTGAGATATACATCACAGCAAGGAATTTGTTTATTTCTGCGGTGCTGAGGTGTCTTACTTGGTCATCGCAAAGATTTGTTTGTACCCTGTGTAAAATTCAAATCTTAGCGCTGTCACTCATGTGTAAAAGGTGCAAAAAGCAGCCGAAATATTACAGTTACTTTTGACGTTATCATTGGATTCATCTGTGTGAATCGTCACGCAAACCGTCACG
>JAAUXT010071104.1_pt1 | contig 14025 bp, 11 predicted proteins | sample 7278171 | NCBI WGS metagenome assembly JAAUXT01 (sample SAMN14350112, study PRJNA611818) | marine sediment metagenome | isolation source: surface marine sediment (1.8m) | place: French Polynesia: Moorea | collected 2018-08 | reverse complement strand
AGTTTTCACACGGGGTCAGAACCACCCATCGAGCGTTTTGGCACGGATGACCGTCGAGTGGAAAGTGCTGATAGGTAGTTTTGACTACCCTACCCTTCTGACACTCCGACAGCGCTGACCTCACAAACCTGCAGCTGCGGAACGAGATTCGTATTGATCAGACTTTTCCGGCACAGGAAGTCCAAACTCGCGACTCACGACTGCATCATCAAGCCTGTGCTGCCGAGCCTTACGGACAGATTTTTCCAGATACAAAATGTACTGAGGCTTGCTGACTGTGCTTCTGCCCGTGTGTTGTCAAGAACGACACGAAGGCAGAAGAACATCTGCAGAGGACCCCAAACAGGAGCTTTACCTCCGCGGAGAATGAGAACGAGCTCACCTCTGACTGCGCGTTCACACACGAACTTGCACCGAAAATCCAGCATTTGGCTGACTTTAAAATTTAGGGCCTTTCGTTCCAGTTGTTCGCTCCATGGTTTCAGTTCTTGCTGACGTGTTCCGCCACCAGTCTTTCTTTTGCGCAAAAGGCACTGACTGGGCTGTTCGTCTTTCTGTAACCTTTGTTTGAATTTTGTCTCGGGCAACCAAGAGTGGGCTTCTTTGGCAGTGCGCCTTCAGCTAAACACATCACTATTGTAGGTAAACAGGCATGAAATATCGCACAATGGAAATAAAATGCATCTCAAATTTCGTTCGCATGTGAACTGTTTTACAAACAGGAAACCTTTCACCAAAAGTCAAGACAGGAGCACCGGAGAAACCTTTCTTTTGCCTTGGTGTCTGTTACCGACGGTGAATGTCAGAAGTTCTGCTGTCGAGATGTGTACCTCGAAGACGTGACGAATTGCTTGCATTTCAAAGAAAACGTCATCTCAAATGAAACGCCACCGTGCGTTTGCTTTTTGGGCTCTTGGAAAGGACACCCTGACACTGCGTACAAAGTCTCTGTCTCACACGCACAGAGTCATTTCGAACAATTTATCACACCGCCACTCAAGGCACGCAACTCGGGCTGGATTTGTCCAAAGCTGTCTTCAGAGTGCTGACCTCTGAAGGCAAACCCCAAGTTATAACGGCGAAGCCAGCTTTTGTCCAGCAAACTTCGGTAACAATTCGCAGACTTCACCTGTCTTTCACCCAGGTTGCATTCCCTGAACAAAGGTCTTGACGCAAGTATTCGACTGGTCGATCAAAACAAAAGAATCTGCGGCGTTGTGCACGAATCATACCTCTTCAATGTGCTCGAAAATCTGACGGCGCCTCACTGACCTGGATGAAGACGCACGCCTGGCACGGTCCGACGGGCAGCTCGTCATCCTCCGAGTCCGCCACCGCGTCCCCCGTGACCTGCTGCTGCGACGGCACCTTCTTTCTGCGAAACGTCGGCGACAGCGACTTCAGCGGGTTGGTCTTCAGCGCGCCGCCGCCGCCGCCGCTATGTTTCAACGACTTGTGCTTCAGCCTCGGACTCGTGATACCCGAAAAAGACAGAGACTTGAGCACCGACAGCGGCTTTAGCTGAGACTGTTGTTCACTTTTGGGTTTCTCGGAAGTCTGTGGATCTTTGTGTGCCTTCGTGTAACCCTGTTCAGTTTTGTGCTTTGTCTTTGGACTCATGAGACCCAAGCATGAAATAACGTCTTCTTTACGAACACGAGACGCTTGAACATTGCTTGGTTTCTGTGGTTTCTGACTGGGGTGAGTCAGCATGGCGTCGATCTTGGCCTGAATGGCGCTGTCCGACAAACGATCGAGCGCGATGATGCGACAGTGGCTGTTGGATGCGGTGGGTCGCAAGAGGTGCTGCTGCTGCTGACTGGGGAACGTGGCGCTCCTGGAATGCGGCACCTGGGCGCAAGGTACCTGCAGGTGCTGCGTCTTGCGCTCTTGGGTCGAACATCTGGACTCGCTGGTCGCATCTGACCATTCATGTGCGCTATCAGCCGAGTGCGAGCGCTCCTTATTCCTGTACATGGTGGGATAGTAACGTTTGTGCATTGCATCTAACAGGGTGCGCGCTTCTATGGCGGAAGCACTGGCACTCATCTGTTCACCCTTATCTCCAACATTATCCTTGTCAACATCGTCTTCATTTCCCGCGCCCTTTGCTGCAGTGGAGGTCGTCTTGACGCTCGAGTCGGCGGAGTGTCTCGGGGCGGCGGGGGCGGCGGAGACGCGGGCCCGGGGCGGCGGGCTGCTCGTCTCCTCGCCGGACGAACTCGATCCGGACCCCGACGAGCTGACGCCGCCCAGTGCGCCCGACGACGTGCTGCTGGTTGCCGAGCGACTTGGTTTGTACGTTGAGGAAGACGTCGTGCTGCTGTCGAACACGTCCTCGCCCGACTCGCAGCTGTCCTCGGTGGGTGCAGGAGGAGGGCGAGGCGCGCCCGTGTCCTCCGCGATGGGCGGCATACCGGGGCACGCCGACACACGGCGGTCACGGGGCGGAGGCGGCAACACGAAGCGTCCTGTCGAGCCGCTCAGACACGCTGTGCAGTTTTCGTGTTCGCACGTCTGAGGTACGCTCTCCTCAGCTGCCACGATATCGTCAGTTTTCACGGGCTCTTCGTTTCCCTCAGGCGGTTCTGTTTCTATTTCACAAACCTGAGGCTTTTCAGAAGCACCTTGTGAATCGTTCAATGTTTTCGTCGCACTGTTCTTTTCATTGCTGTTCTTTGAAGCTTCAATTTTTATGCATTCTCCAAGAAGATCTGGCTGGTTCGATCCAAGTCTGCATTTGTGTTTCAAGTTCTTGTCTCCAATGGTCGTCTGAGTTTCACTGAAAGGCTCTGTGGACTTTGCATCTGAAACACCACTCTCAGGCTCCCTCATTTTCATGCCTTTTATCCCATCGTCCTTGCTCATGGTAATTTGTTTGGACTTTAGTCTTTGTTCGTGCTTTTCCACTTGCACGTCTGGGACAATCAAATCAGGTTTTTCATCCACTGTTTGTCCTTCACTGGTTTGACACTGAGTGGCTGCCACTTGGGGACTGACTAGATTTACGCGCGTTTTATCCGCCGCACTTTTCTCCACACTGTTCTCCACTTCCTTCGTTTCACCGCAGCTCTCCACTTTATCTGATTTGCGAGAACCGCCGCTGTTGTGTACATCCTCCGAGGAGGCCTTTGCATCGACGTGGAGTTTTGTTTTTGATTCACCCAACACACTATCACAGGAAATTTCTCGTTGCATTTCACTCTCTTTTTTCGAATCCTTATCACCAAACTCGTAGGCTTTGGAGAGTTTTTCTGAGTCAGGTGTCCTCTTGTGCTTTCCGCACTTCTTCAGTTTATCCAGCTGGCTGCAGAACGTGCTGTCAGAGGTGGAGTCTCGAGCGCTGTCCGTCGACCCCTCCCGCGTGCTGTCACTCAGTACGAGCGCCGAGTCGACGCTGCTCTTGTTCGAATCCGCCGTGGGCATGTCGGCGTGCGTCGCGTCGAGCCGGAACAGATGCTCGTCGATGTCGTCCATGACGCGATGCTTGACGGGCGAGTAGCTGAAGTCGCCGCGCACGTAGGCACGCCAGTGCTGTTTCTGTAAACAAGTGTCGCATTAGAATGATCGAATATTTGGCAACTGCCTATTTGCACCAAAAGTCATCACACTGAATGAACCACCAACAATGTCACAACTTGCAGCAGCCCACGATCACTTCAAAACTTTCGTCGGACATCAGCCATGTTTCAAACAACACGTCAGAAACCCCCAAAAGGTAATCTGCCACAATGAAATTTCTGACCACCAGTCTGATCTCTTCTCACTGGTCCCTTATGAACCGCAGTCATGCATCCACGTTCATCTCACCAACTGTTTCGAGGTAAACACTCCCGATTGTTGCAAAATAAACACTCGGGATTATCTCAGATACCAGAGCACTCCTGCTGTTTGGCTCCTCAACGGACTTTCTGCACAGCAACTCTTTGAAAAACAAAGAGATCAGAGTTCAAAGAGCCTAAACAAACGACTGTCCTGTCCGACCAACACTCGTTGCTTACCTTGAAGGGATTTTTCAGCTCTGTGGACGGCGGCGGCGTAAGCGTCGTCGGTCGATCGACGCGGCGGCGCACGAGCGGCAGCGTCAAGTTGGCGTCGCCTGGCGGCGCGAGATGCAGCAGCGACGCATCGAGTAGGTCATGTTCCGCGAAGATAGACAGGAACTCCTGGGGAGCACACCACGATGGCTAATGTACGAGACGAAACGAACACACAGAAAACTAGACAACACCTCGTGCTTCTCGTTCTTCAAACCTGCTGACATCTTACATCCGCTTGTGACGTTTTGATTTTCAGTGTTTCAGATTTGCTTCTCTTTCGCTGTTTTCAGAAACTGTCCACTGCAATGAGCCAAACCATCACCACAATTCTCACAGCAAGATGCGGGTGCAAGCAAGTTATCATTTCGCCATTATCATAAACGTGTCCAAATTGTTCTCTCATTTACTTCGTGAAGTTATAATAATGGTTGAGTTTATCACAACAAATTTGGTGTCGCAATTAAAACTCACTGAGCCGCTCAATCATCACAGCAACGCAGCTCAACCTGCAAAGCTGAAAACTTGTCCTGACGTCTTCCTGCACTAAATACTGCACTAGTCGCTTTGATGTCACAGAAAAGTAAACAAACTTCACGCTGTTCTGCTCACTCTGCTTTCTTTGACAAAGTGCACACACCGACCAGCCACAAGTGGCCAGTGGTCAGCACGCCAAGTTCACGTTGAACAAGCCGACCCCGAGGTTTGTTTGATGATGCTGGGTCGCGGTGGGTGGCAACACAAACGTGCTGATTTCACAGAGGAATGTCCCCCAGGTTGGAAGTGCTGAATGCATAGTCCACACCACGAGCTTGAAACTGCGAGCATCGAAAGAGCTTTTCCTCCTCTGCACGTTCCAGAAGCCACAGAATCACGCAATGTGTCTTCGGAGTTTTCAGACAAAAGTTACGGTATGTTGCTGACTGACACGAGCAAGTCTTTTCAGAGTCACGATTGTTCAGCCTGAGACATGAAACGCGCACAAATGTTGTCTCCCGGGACTGGATTCGTCCTGCCCGTTTATCGGTTGGTGACAACAGGGACACGAATTGGCAATTGTTCCTTCGACATCCACCAGTTGTTCACATGTGCACTGTATTTGCAAGACTGACGTCCTCTCGTTTGCAATTGTGTTGCTTTATCAAAACCTCAACGAACCGATTTGCCAAGGAAGCAATCCGAACAACCACTGCAGACACGACGAGGTTCCACCAAATCAGTCTGCGACTTTGCGTGCTCTTCTCTCAGAACCACTTGCATCCCGTGCTTGCATCTGACAGTTCGAGGGTGAACACGTCAATTTTTCAATTGTTTGATAATATGCCCTCGTTGTACTTCCTTTCGTGCAAGCAGTTTGGAATCATCTCCGCTCAAAAAAGGCAACTGGTATCAACTGTTTCCAATTTGTGCTCCACGAGACTATCAACACGTTTTCCTCTGTTCACAGCAATCCCGAGAATCGGCCATCCTTTGAATCTCCCAGCGATGCCTGTTTTCCACTACGCCGTGCATCCAATCCCATCCATTTCTTATCGCACAGACGATTCGGGGTTTTATCTGTCCTCGTTAATAATCCGAAGTCTGCGGCGAGGAATGGCAATCACTCAGCAAATATTCCCTCTTCATTTTCTGTCTGGATGGTACTGCGCTTTCCCGACCTAAATCTGAGCAATTTCACAAAGTGCGGGTTTCAAGGTCACCGCGGCTCAGATTAGATGCGAGGAAATGTTGATGGATCCCGGCGGAAACGTAAATATTACGAGGACCGTCTCAATATAGACCGATTGCGTCCGAAAAAAAAGTGTTCTAACTCCCGAAATGTTGCTAAAACTTTATAACCAACAGCAAAACATGCCAACAACATGCCAACTATGCCAACAAAAGTTGTGAACAATTCTAAATATGAGAACAAGGACTTTGAAATTTTGCAACATGCATCAAGCGGCGATCACAGTCAGTTTGAAATTTCGGAATCTTCTTCTTGGACAGCCTGGTCAGTTTCAGAGTCCGAATCAGAGACTTCCACCATGAAATCAGGTATCTGAAGGCCATCACCTTCAAAATAGTCACCTCCGGATTGGACACATTTAGCCCATCTTACTGGGAGATCCTTGATGGCCTCTTCAAACTTGTGCTGGGGGATGGACTTCAGGATTGCTTCAGCAGCCTGTTGCACCTCTTGGATCGTCCTGAAGGCACGGCCGTGCATCTGGGCTTTCAGCTCCGGGTACAGGAAATAGTCATTCGGAGCTAAGTCCAGACTATAGGGCGGGTGGGGGATCATCTCCATGTGGTTTTCTCCAAGGGCTGCAAGGGTCAAAACTCCGGTGTGGGGGGTGGCATTATCGTGATGGAGGAGGAATGTCCTCCAGTCCCCATTCATGACCCAAAGATGAGGGCACTTTTTGCGGATCTTTTCCCTGAGTCTGGCTAAAACAAGGCAGTAATCCTCACTTCTGGTTGTGTCTCCACGCCTTAGAAACTCATAGTGCACCATCCCATTACAGTCAAAGAAGGTTGTGATCATTGTGGACTGCCAGGTGCATGAATGAAGAGCTTTTCTTGGTCGTCTTTCACCCCTCCTAATCCACTGTGTGTCATGGATTTTGGTCTCAGGATCAAAGGTGTGCAAACTGCTTTCATCACCAGTCACGATTCTTTGCAGGAAGCTGAGACCTTCAGCTTGAAACCTGTCCAAATTTTCTTGGGAGATCTGCATCCGGAAGGCTTTTTGGTCATCGCTGAGTATCCGTGGCACAAACTTGGCACTGACATGTCTGAGTCTCAAGTCCTTCCTCAAAATTCTCTGCACTGTTGCTCTTGGCACTCCTGTGGAGGTGGCAAGATCTCTGATGGACTGCCTGCAATCTTGTTGGAGTTGCTGATCCACCTTCTGGATGTTGGACTGGGAGCGGCCAGTGCGAGGTCTTCCTGTATGCTTCTGATCTTTGGTCGATGTGTCAAGGTTCCCTGTCCTGAAAGTTTTGTGCCACATTCAAACTTGAGTCTTTCCAAGAGCCCTGTCTCCGTAAACAGCTTCGAGACCACGCCAGCACTGAATGGGTGTGTTCCCCTGGGCACAAAGAAACTTGATAACTGACCTCTGTTCCAGTCTGCATTGTCGAGCCATTTCGGTGATGCCAAACAAGAACAAAAACCAACAATAAAAGTCTTTGAAATCAACAGCCATGCCAGACAGATCGCCGCACTGAGGTGACCTCCCCGGAAAGAGGTCACCAGAGATCGATCCCTGTGTGACTTAGAGGCACACTGTCTCTGTGGGCAGACGAAGGAAACCTCAGGACATCTCTTCATGTCAAAAAAATGTGACCAGAACATTTCCCTTGCGACCACGAGAACGCAATCGGTCTATATTGAGACGGTCCTCGTACAAGTCAAGGTGCACGCTGGGTTGGACTCGCAGGTTCGCAAACGTGCGAATTTGGCTGAACTGCGAGTCTGCAAGAGGGAGCACGGGTGAAATCAGGTTCTCCTGCATAATCTGCAGCCCGGTTCGCATCATCACATGAAGCGGGAAAGCTGGACGAGTTACGTGCAAAAAAATGAGAGTGGAAAGCTTGTGATTGCTGCGCAGTCACACACTGATGCCAACACAATGCATTCTGACATTGACCCTTGCGTGCACACCAGGGTGACCTTGTAGGGTCGACGGGGGTCAAGTGCAGTTGGTGTAGCCTCCCGCCAAGCAACATCAAGCTGCTTTACGGTCTCAATCAGCGCACATCGAATATCTCACGTTCAAACACGCGCACAAAAACGCCGCCAACTGCATGGGAAACGTCCGAATTCTGCAATTCGCAATTTTCATGACATTTTTTGTGACAGTTTTTCTTTCATTCAATTCTGCGGACCGAAGAGTACGTTCGCAGCACAAATGCTGCAGATTGTGGCACAACCTTCTGTTCTAAAACAACTCCATTGAAGGTTTCTTTCTCCGGCACATTCGCGCCGTACAAACTTCAACGTTCAAATATTTGAATATATCACCTGCACAGAACACAAATAAAGAACACAATGTGATTATGTGCAACATTCACTTGAAACTTAAGCAAACACGGATTGAAACTCGTAATGGTACCACACTTCTCCAAAGAAAATTCACTGTGTGAAATGTTGAGGCAAATACGATAACGGTTTCACACACGAGTCGCTTGCAGTTCCTACCTTCAGCTTGGTTGCCCAATGTTTCCACGATAAAGCATATTTTTGTTGGAGTTCGTTGATGCAGCTGTTGTGCAAGTATTCGCATTATCCATTCCACCAACAATAACGCTCAAAACAACACCAAAATTGTCTGCAGTTTCAAACAAAACAGCTTGTTTTGCACAACAGCAACCATTCTCTGCCCGTAGCCAGAGGGTCTACAGACACGCCCTGAATTCTCCAACATGAAAAATATTGTCTGAACACAATGCAGCTGTTCCATTGTTGTCGGAAATTTCTGTGACCTGTACAGAATTCCAAAATCCACCGTCCTTCGGTCGAAGCTAAAAAAATCTGTTGTGCTGCCATCATCTTTCGCCGTGTTCACGAGTACATGTTGAGGAAATGAGCACGGACCACTGCCCATTTTGCATTTGCCGCAGCGACATTTATGTGCAAAAGGCCACGCGAACGAAACGCACGGCGCATTACACATTATTGCCCAAATGGACATCAGCACAGAAAATGACCACCGATGTACGAGTAGAAGTGCATTCCCAGTCTGAGTTAGGGACAGCACAATTTTCGAAGTGGTTCAGAACTGCTGAATGGTGACTGGGTCGTCCTGATGTCCAGTGAAAGCGGACAAAACCCACAATCCTAAATTGAGTTTGACATCACCAAACAAAATGATATTTTGTTCTACCTGATCAAACAAAACGACAACAACCTGACCAAAATGTCAATTTGAGGTCACATGCCAAACAAATATCAGTCACACACTGAACGCGCACACTCAATTTGAGTTTTTCACACAGAACTTTGATTTTGTGTGGCTTTCAGTGACAGATTGCTCGGTTTGTTGATGCGTCGGGGCTGGCTGCGCTGCCGCGGGTCAGACGGGGTCGTCCAGGATCAGAAGCAGGATCAGTCAAAACACACGTCCCCTGGCATGCACTGCGCCCAACTCGCGTACGAAACTGCACAAGGTCGGGTCGGTGTCAGCAAAAGAGTTTAGCTGCAGGTGTCACGCAGACAAGAAGTGTGACCGTGTGAGTTGCACGATTTTGTTCAGGTCAGGTACTCGGAACAAAAATCCGGTTTTTCAAACCTGAACTGCTTTCCTGAAGAGTTTTGCTGTGGACATTCTTCTCATGGCAGGCACGACTGATACCCTCTGACGTGAACGAGATCCTGTTGCCCATCAGGAGACTCGTTCAAAGAACGGATCTTGCATGATCGAACCAACGACATGTATCTCCTCGGATCGAACACATCCTCATCACACCGCAGACACATGCAAGGTTCATCGTGTTTGCTTTCGTCGGTATGTCACTCAGATAGGACAATGGAAAAACAGAACCTACCGCAGCAATAATAACCGTTGTTACTCAGAAAACAAGACACCACAGTGGCATTTATGTCCAAAAAAGTGGCTGATAAACATTACTTTTTGCATATCACTGCCATGTCTGGTGCACCGAGATAATTGTTCGCGGGGGAAACGATTCGTCTTTCAGCAAGTTTTGTTTCACATTTCTACGCAACTCTTTGTCACCCGTACCTCTGTGCCTGTGATGCAGTCTGCAAATGTTGTCTTTCGTCTTGTCTTTCTCTGTGTTTTTCTGTGAAAAGGGGCAACGATAACGGTCAGTTGTCGAACGACATGCACAGAGCTGATGTAAACGCTGCGCACGAACCAACGGCTCGTAGCAGGTGAGCTTTCCGTCAAACAAATATCTGCAATCTCCATAAATTGTTTGGAATTGAAACAAATTCTTCGGGTGTCGACGAATGACCATAAATTTCATGCCGTCTCTGAAAACATGTTTTCAAAATACTGCAGTGAAACGTGGCAAAACAAGCTGACTGACTGACTGACCAGTCGATAGCACTGGAATGCAGCTTGGATTTGCAAATGGATTCAGCAGAATTGTTTCTCTTTGAACCGTCACAAAGACGATGTGAACATGCTGATCGTTTTTAAATTTTTCAAGAGAAACACCAAGACCGTATCATTTACGAGGATCTTTCAAGTCAAATTGTCCCTGTGCATGTTCTTGTCCACTCACTGCCAAGCAATTGGCTTGCGCAATTCTTTTGTTGCAAACAAATAATGTGCTCATCTGTGTCCAAATGGGTGCACATCGCTGAACATGCAGAGAGACACTTCGACTTGGAACATCCTCGTATTCTCAGAGAGATAGCTGTCTCAGGTTCCAGGTTGTGATCGCTGGATCCAACCAAAGTCGGTGCACCGGGAACACCACATTCATTGCAATGACTTTGTTCTGGGAGCAGGTTGTGCGACCTGCTGTGATTTGACGCTGTGTTTGCACAGGCGCCAGTCGTGGGTGCAGAGAACCCCCCCCCCCGCATCCAAGCAAAACTAACACCTGAGACCAACACCTCTGTGTTTTGTCTGCTGGTACTTTGAACAGCTTCAAATTTTTTTGTCAAAAGGGATTTGGCAAAACACGTTTCCAGCTCGAGGCAAGGCGAAAGCAGAACAAACGCCTGAACCTGCAGATTAATTTGATGAGGGTGACTTGACTTGGTTCAAATGACGACCTGACATGACCAAAGACCGTGTGCCATGTTGACGTGAGCCTCACCAAATGGGCTTGGGAACTTAAAATTGTTGAATTTTTAACTGATCGTTGGTACCTGTTGGGTACACCTAAGGACAAAGTAAACTCATGGGGTGGTTGACCTGACTTGCAAGTGCAGTCTGCACTGACAAGTTTGCATATTGTTGGGGGAGGAGGGAGCTGACATGACAAAGGTGTTGTTCACTGAGAAACAGATGCAAGGGTATCCAAATAACAGTCTTCCTTCCTGCTGAATGATGGCTGTCAGGATGGTATCCACAATGGAGCATTCTTGTGTGATGTCTTTTCCCATTTTCAGCCATCCCTTTCAGTCAAAACCTTCCTGTCAGGCAGAAACACCACAGAAGCAAAAGACACCCACTGGCATCGACAAAATACGACTTCTGTTGCCTCCCGTACCCCTAAATCAGTAAAAACACCTTCTGTTGGCACACCAGAACCTGTCAGCAACACCACCACCCCTAGCAATCAACACACCCCTGTCTCCTCTGTGATCCCTCTCACCTTCCCGCAAGGTGCAAAACCAAACGGGACGCAAATCAGCTTGCTGGCTTGCACATGATTTCAGGTCCATTTGCTGTTTGCTTCCAAAATGCCACCATGCACTCTGATCTTTGGCATCTTGCACAGGAAAGCCGTCCAGATGTTTCCAGACCGGCAAATGCACAATGAGTGGTGGATGCTGCAGGAAACCACAGACGGCGCGCGTGGAAGTGTCGGGCCATGCTTTCTGCACGCATTACAGCAAAACATCCAGGCTTATCGGTTCACTTACATCTGTACAAATCCTGATCACCCGAAAAAATTATCTGGGTAACATACCTGGCTTCCCACTCAGAAATGTCAACACTCTGTTTGAGTCTGGTTTGGCAGACCGCTCAACGCTGCACTCCAAATTACCATCCAATGCGCAATGGTTGCAATCCAGAACTGTTGTGTTGTGTGGTTTTTCGATGTCTTGCCGAACCACTTTGTTGAAATGGCATGAATGTAGAGTTTTCCTCACCAAACGGTGTCAAGGAAAAAAGTTACAACTTACGTAACTTTACACCGAGCTAATTCTCCACATAATGAGCTCACGAACACGGCCTTCCGACTTTTTCCTCTGGAGACGGCTCTTCCTGCTCGTGCAACGTGCGGGCAATTAGAGCCTTCTTGTAAGTATGCGCAGGTGATGCAAATATCAATCAGCTGTGTATCCTCCACCACTGTATCCTCTCATGTTTGGCACAACTTTTTCTCGCTTTCAACTCGAACGGTCTGCAAACCTCAATTTTGAAGCACGGACGAGAACACGTTCATGTTCTGGGCTGTGACATCAGTTCTTATCAACAGAGTCCGTCTGACCAACAGGACACAGCGCTCACCCTGCACGTACAGCAAGAAATGGAATTTCTCCAACAAAGTTCGTACACAAGTCACAGTCGTGTACGTGTACGCGTGTTGTGTCGTGATGGTCTCTTGACACTAAATATCCTGCATCTTCCCCCTTTGGGCCCTCAAACACAGGAAGCAGTAATTATCCACTGTCCAGCAGGACACGAACAGCCCATATTCCGCTCTCAAAAACAAACTTAGCAAGTTGCCAGTGGCAACACGACTGCTGGTGGGCTCTCGCCTCTGGTCCGCAAAAAAGATGCAGCTCAACTACGTACTTACAAACCTGCTGATAGCGCAGAGGAAAGACTGACTCTCCTTCCACAAGAGAAAGTTAGAGGAACAGCTGATGTGCATTTCATTGATGCAGGTATCTGAAGGGTTCTGGCTTATTTGCGTGACTAACCTGGCGGAAGTTGCGAAGACGGATATTACGTAGACTCAGGCTGAGTTTTCCCCAAACCGTTCTCAGCTCTCAGATTTCCCCAAACTTCTGCCAAACACCAATCGATGATGTTTCTTCGGTGGTTTTATCGACAAACACGTGTACGTGCGCACGTACGTACGTACGTACGTGCGCACACACACACACACACACACACACACACACACACACACACACTCGCTCGCGCGCGATGTCCACTGGATATACCGAACACACAAGAACACCCACCGAGAAAGAACACTCGTCCAAACCTGTTCCATACGGAATGTCTGGACGTTGGGCATACGAGTACTTGAACACCCTTTCCTTTAATTTTGTTGCTTTCAACTGCCGACAAGGCAAATTGTAAATTTTGATCCAAGATCTTCTGAATTGGGTGCGAAAAGGTTTGCAGTTTCCAAATGGAGATGTCGACACAAGCAGGTGTACAACAGCGCGAACATTTTCCAGCATCGCACACGCACAAACATACGAGTACACACACGCACACACACCTGACACTGACTTCACTCCATTCACGTCTGCTTTGGTCGTCACAAGGTTTCCTAATCACGTCCAAACTCCAACACGAACACACACAGCGTTATTCTTCGGGTGTCCAGTGCCACATAAATTTCCAACCTCTTGATCCCAAATCACACGCAAGACTGGCAACGCCCGGTATCTCATCCATGTCTACCGTATGAAGACCACTACAAAGCAGCAGAAATTACCAGCATTTATTCGACAGCATGGAGTTCTACCACCCAAGACGCTCACTCAAAAGCGCAAATCCAGATGCCTCACTGCAGATTACGAGTATCTGGCTGATACAGAAGTTCAGAAATGACGACCGACTCGTGTGACGACGGGAAAACTACCACAACGACCAAGGGTCTCACCACTGAATATCTTCGGAAAAACACGAGGTTGATGAAAGTGAGCTTTGAAAGAAAGGGTGCGTCGAATACCCGGGGGAAGGAAATACAAGAATTTTTAACAAACTTTGACATCAGAAAATATTTCCAAACGTTGGGGGTGCGTCTAAAACACGGGTGTGTCTTACACAAAGAACTATACGGCAAAAAAGACCCACAAAATCGAAGATCTTACAAGTTGATATCATGAACACGGATTGAATTTTCCGAGACGGGAACAACAACAAGATGAACACAGTTTCACTTTAGGAAGAGCACGGTGCAGGTTTGTGAGGCGTGGTTCGGACATTTGTTTTCTTTCAACTTAATTCTTCCGAGTTCTCAGCTGCTCAGAGGAAAAACAGAAGGGAGGGAAGGGTCCTGCGGGGAGGGAAGGGTCCTGCGGGGAGGGAAGGGTCCTGCGGGGAGGGAAGGGTCCTGCGGGGAGGGAAGGGTCCTGCGGGGAGGGAAGGGTCCTGCGGGGAGGGAAGGGT
>JAAUXT010057922.1_pt1 | contig 14026 bp, 6 predicted proteins | sample 7278171 | NCBI WGS metagenome assembly JAAUXT01 (sample SAMN14350112, study PRJNA611818) | marine sediment metagenome | isolation source: surface marine sediment (1.8m) | place: French Polynesia: Moorea | collected 2018-08 | reverse complement strand
TTTGTTTCATTTGGGTGTGTGCTAAATGAGTTCCTAAGTTGAGAATATTGAGTGAAAAAAGTAAGAATTTTGACAAAAAAGCAACCCAAATCAGAGCGAGCCAAATCAGAGAGACCCAAATCAAAGCAAGCCAAATCTGAGTGATCCAAATTAGAGCAAGCCAAATCAGAGCAAGTGAAAATTCCTAAAATCACCGCGAGCTCCATGGAGCTATTTTTGAATCTCAGGGAAGTTTTACCTTCTGCGGCATCTTCCAGCGCCCCATCGTCCTCTTCGCCGGTGACCCGCCTCCACCGCCACCTGCCGTCGTCCTGTTGCGCGGACTCTTCCTCGGACTCTTCTTGGTCGTGTTGCTCAGGGTCGGTGGTTCCTGTGAAACACACCAAATTGGTTTTCAGCTCCCGCCGTTTGGCGACCGGGACGCCACCTGGAGGTGGCAGCACCTGTCGCGGCCTGCGCCCAGTTCGGTTCATTTTCTGCGCCACCAGCTGGTGTTGTGACCCTCGAAAAAAACTTGCTCACGAGGCTTCCTTTTCAAAGTTTTTGCCAGTGGATCATCGCCCCTGACCGAATCCTGGTTCCAGCCATTGCGCCTCTCGGACCAAACGTCATTTGGGAGTGGAATTCATGCTGATGGATAGTTGGTCCAAACAGAACAGTCCTGCCCCCACCTCTCCACTTACAAGGGTTGTCCACGAATTTCCCACCACTTGGTGTGGTGAATCTGGCTCAGGCAGTTGGTGTCGTGAATTTAGCCTCACCTGTTGCTGAGGTGAATTCAGCCTCACCTGTTGGTGAAGTGAATCTGACCCCCCTGTTGGTGTGGTGAATCTGGCTCAGCCAGTTGCTATGGTGGAGTCGATTGCAAACAACCAGAGCAATGGGAAGGACATTCGTCGACGAACCACGTACACCTCACTTACAATACCCCAGCCGTTGCCCTTGGGGGCCTCACACACCTTGAGAGTCGTGTGTCTGGTCGTCGCGCTGCCGCGAGACGCCACAGCTGCGGCGCCGGGAACGCTCCGTCCCATCTTCTTCTTCTTCGTGTCCGGCTCGGTATCTGCTGACAACACGACAATTGTTGACCCGTGTGAAAGACAAACCAATCGTGCGGACCTGACCCTTCGAAGCTGTCAGCGAATTCAAGGACACCTCCACCTCCACCCCCAAACACGAACAAATTGACGTTCCCCCCTTATTTGTCATGTTGGGGCAATCGAGATGTTGTTTGCGTGAATGGAGCCGCACGACGTTTGGTGCACTCTCTCTCCTCTATCCCTCACACACACACATACCACTCGCACACTGCGCACCGTCTCTCTCTCTCTCTCTCTCTCTCTCTCTCTCTCTCTCACACACACACACACACATACACACACACACATTCTCAAACACACAAGGAGTCCAGATAGGGTCTAGCTTCACCTGTTGGTGTGGTGAATGTGGCCCACCAGTTTGTGTGGTGAATCTGGCTCAGCCAGTTGGTCTGGTGGAATCGATTGAAACAACCAGAGAAACTGGAGGAGCCACCTCCGACACACTAACACACCCGTACACACACACACACACACACACACACACACTCTCTCTCTCTCTCTCTCTCTCTCTCTCTCTCTCTCCCTCTCTCTGTTTCTCTTTCTCACCGTCCGTCTCTGGGGCCGTGTCCTTCTCCTCCTTCGCTGCCGCGGCGTCACTGCTGGTTCCTCGCGTCGCGCGCTCCAGCTTGGCGTGCGCCGCCTCCACCTCCTTATGCGCCGTGATGTACTTGTTGAGATGCGCCTCCGACTCCTGCGTCAGCTCGTCCACCTGTTGTGTGCGACAATACCAAGGTGAAGGACAACCAACGGAGAGAGCTTCAAAAGGAGTGCACGAACTACCACATGCCAGTTGGTCTTGCGACGTTTTGCGCATTGTCCGTTCTCAAATGGGGAGCACTTCGTCCATGGTGTACGTCACGCGCGGATGGTTGAAGTCATTCAGTCCCACACAAAAGTCAAATTCAGCGACCCGGTGGAAGCTTCGCTTCGAACTGTCGCACTGCTGTGCGCATGGCAGACGCTCTTGAGGCCCGGTTCTCAACAGGAGCGGCTTTCTGAAGACGACCCCACCCATGTAGCAGTGCATGGTGGTACGTGCGCGTGAGCGACTTGGAATGATCTCGGCTGCTCGAACGAACACCCTGGGTCAGGTCCAGGAGACCCCCAGGATCCCGGCTGAAGAACCACGTCTCCCCCCCGCCACAAACACACACAGACTTTGGGCAGCGTTAGCGCAAAAAAAAGAGTTCGTATTGAGATTCGCCGTGAGCATCAGATCCTGGATCTGCTCCGAAAATCGTGTCCTTACCTTTTGCTGAAGGCTCCTTGCGGCCGCTTCCCTCTTCACTTCGGCAGCCCGGCTCTCTGCCAAACTGCGCTCCAACTCTTCGTTCGCAGTCTCCAGTTTGGCCTTTAGAGCAGAGATGTCTTGCTGCAGAGTCCCGATTTGTTTATCGCGATCTTCGAGTTTCTCTTTCAGACCCTTGACTTCAGCTTTGAGATCTTCTGCAGCAATTTCACCATCCCGCAGCAAGCTTCGTTTCCCGTCATTCTCCTGCTCCACAGCTCGGGTCTTTTCTTTGTTCTCCTTCAGTTTCTCTTCCAAACCCTTCACTTTCGCTCTGAGATTTCCTGCAGCAGCTTCACTGTCGGTCAGTTTCTTCTGCGTCTCCCACATTTCTTCCTCCTTCTCGTTCAGTTTCTGCTGCAGACGATTGACTTCAGCAAAATATTTTTCTGCTGCGGCTTCACTGTCTCTCACCACGTCCTGCTTCTCATCAACTTTTTGCTGCACAACTCTGATCTTTTCCTCCTTCCCTGCAAGTTCTTGCTGCAGACGACCCATTTCAGTTTTGTGGTCGCCAAACAGCCGCTGGATTTCCTGGACCAGTTTGTCGTGTTTGGCTCGGAGGCGAGTCACCTCGCTTTCCAAGCTCTGCACTTTTTGCTCTGCACTGGATTTCTCCAACTCGGCAGTGTCAGCAGCACCTTTTAGATGTTCTATCTCACGGATTCTTACTTCCAGCTTGCTCTTGGCTTCTTCAAGGTCTCGTTCCTTGGCCTCCAGATTGTTCTGGACTTTTGCCACCTTCTCCTCAAAGCGACTCTCCATCTTCTTGGTCTCTTCCTTAGCTTTGTGAACTTTCTCCTCCAGCTCAGTCTTCAACATCTGAAGCTCTTTGTGGGATTCTGCAGCAGCCTCCAAGTCCCCTGCCAAGTTCTCCTTGTCGTTCGTCAACTGTTTGACTTCTTGGATCAGCTCTTGATGCAAGATCTGCAGTCGCTGTAGACGATCCGCCTCTTCCACCTGGTCCTGAAGCTGTCGCTGAAGGTTGCTGATTTCAGCCTGGTGCTTCTCCGTCTCACTTTGATGATTTTCCAGATCTTCCTCTTTGTCTTTGATCAACTGTCGGATTTCTTGTGTCTGTTTCTGGTGCTCTGCCTTCACTTGTTCAATCTCTTCATTTGAACTCTGGATTTGTTCCTTCAGACGAGATTTCTCTGAGTCAGCTTCCTCGGCAGCACCTTTCAAATGCTCTATCTCAGTTTCAAGCTCTTGGATGTTTTCTTCAAGTTTGATTTTGGCTGCTTCAAACTCAATTTCCTTGTCTGCGACTTCAGCGAAGCGAATCTCCATCATCTTCGCGTCTTCCTTGGCTTTGTGAAGTTTCTCCTCCAGCTCTGTGGTCAACAGCAGAAGCTCGTCTTTCTTCTCTTTGTCCTTCGTCCACTCTTGGATTTGTTCCGTCAGCTCCTGGTGCACACGATCTATCTCCTCCTCTTTGTCCCGAAGCTTCTGCTGAAGGTTGCTGATTTCGACCTGGTTCTTCTCTGTGACACTTTGGTGTTCTTCTGTGTTTTTCAGTTTATCACTGATCAACTGTTGGATTTCCTCCGTTAGTTTCTGCTGCTCCGCCTTCACTCGTTCCAAGTCTCCTGCTGAACTCTGCACTTGCTGCTTCAAGCTGGATTTCTCAAACGCAGCTTCCTTGGCGGCACTTTTCATATCTTCCAGCTCAGTTTGGAACTCTTGGATCCTTTCCTCCAGGGTGTCTTTGTCAGCTTTGAAATCCTTTTCCTGGTCCTTCAGATCACCCATCATTTCCGCTCTGCACTTCTCAAAGCGGGTCTCCAGGTCATCTGTGTCTTTCTTGGCCTTGTCAACTTGAACCTTCAGCTCTCTTTCCAAGTTCTCCTTGTCCTTCATCAACTGTTCGCTTTCTTTCATCAGCTCCTGGTGCTCAGTCTTCACGTTACCCACTTCTTCCTCCTTGTCCTGGATCTTCTGCTGAAGGTTGCTAATTTCAGCCTGGTACTTCTCTGTGGTCTTTCGATGGTCTTCAATGCTTTTCTCTTTGTCCATGGTCAACTGCTGCATTTCTTCCGACAGCTTCTTGTGTTCAGTCTGAATTTGCTCCAACTCTGCTTCCAAGCTGTGGATTTGTTGCTCTTTCGTGCATTTTTCAAAGTCGGCGTCCTTGGCAGCAATTTTCCTCTCTTCCAACGCAGTTTGGAGCTCTTGGACTCTTTCTTCTAGCTTATTGTTTGCTGTTTGGAAATCCTCTTCCTTCTCCTTCAGAGTGTCTCTTGCTTCCTGCAACTCCGCCGCTTTCCCCTCAAACCGAGCCTCCATCTTTTTCGTCTCTTCCTCGGCCTTGTAAACTTTCTCCTCCAGTTCTGAGTTTGAAAACTGAAGCTCACAAACTTTGTTTTCAAAGTTTGCCTTCAGAGTGACGATCTCCTGCTCCATGGTCCCGATTTTATCCTCGTTGTCTTGGAGTTTCTGTTGCAGACGAGAGACTTGAACTTTGTGCGTTTCTGCGGCAGCCTCGCTGTCCTTGACCAGCTTCTCCTTGTCTTCAGTCAACTGCTGCATTTCTTGAACCAGTTTCTGCCTCTCCGCCTGTTCTCGCTCTATCTCTCCCTCCAAGTTCTCGACCTGTTGTTTCTGACTGTTTTTCTCAAAGTCAGCCTCCTTTGCAGCACATTTCATTTGTTCCATCACACTTTGAAGATCTTGGATTCTTTCTTCCAATTTATCTTTGCTAGCTTGGAATGCCTCTTCCCTTTCCTTCACGTCTTCCTGAGCTTCAGCCATATTGTTCTCGAACTGAGCCTCCAGCTGCTTCTTCTCTTCCTTGGCTTGGTGAACTTGTCTTACCAATTCTGCGTTCAAAATTTGAAGCTCACAAACTTGGTTGTCCAAGTCTGCTTTCAGAGTCAAGGTCTCTTGCTCCATGGTTCCAACTTTCCCCTCATTCTCTGCTAGTTTCTGATGCAGACGACTGATTTGAGCTTCGTAGTTTTCTGCAGCGGCCTCTTTCTCCTTCACAAAGTTGTCCTTTTCCTGAGTCAATTGCTGGATCGCTTCAACAAGTTTCTCCTGTTCAACCTTCACTCGTTCCAGCTTTCCTTCTGAGCTCTGGAGCTGCTGCTTCAGACTTGATTTCTCAAAATCTGTTTCCTTTGAGATGTCTTTCTGATGTTCAACCTCTGTTTGAAGCTCTCTGACCCTTTCCTCCAGTTTTTCTTTGGCGTCTTCAAACTCCTTCACCTGGTCCTTCAGGTCTTCCTTGACTTTAGCCAAACTCTCGTTGTAACGAACCTCGATGCTCTTCAGTTCTTCCTTGGCCTTTTGTATTTGCTCCTCCATTTGTGTGTTTACCGTCAGGAGCTCACCAACCCTGTTGTCCGTCGATGCTTTCAGGGTCAAGGTTTCTTGCTCCATGGTTCCAATTTTTTCTTTGCTCTCTTCAAGCTTTTGTTGCAGACCATTGACTTCGGCTCTGTGGCTTTCCAAACTTGTAATACTGTCCGTAACCAAGTTGTCCTTTTCCTCAGTCAATTGCTGGATCGCTTCTACAAGTTTGTCTTGTTCAACCTTCACTCGTTCCAGCTCCCCTTCTGTGCTCTGGAGCTGCTGCTTCAGGGCTGACTTCTCAAAGTCAATGTCCTTCGCAGCCCCTTGCAGCTGTTCTGTCTCCGTTTCAAGTTCAGAGATTCTTTCTACCAATTTGTCCTTTTCAGCTTCAAACTCATTTTCCTTTTCTTTCAGGGCATTCCTCACTTCCTTCAATTCTGTCACTTTCTCCTTGAGTCGAACCTCCACGTACTTCGCCTCCTCTTTGCCTTTCTTCACTTCTTCCTCAAGTTCTGTGTTCGCTGTCTGAAGCTCACAGACTTTGTTGTCCGCGTCTGCCTTCAGAACCTCAACCTCTTTCATCACTGTTTCCAGTTCAGTTTCCTTGGCTGCTTGACGTTGACAGGCTTCTTCAATTGTTCGCTCGAAAGATCGATACTGGCTCTCGTACGTTTGTTCAGCAGTCTCGAGACTCTTCTCCAACTCTTTCACCCTTGCCTCAAGAATGGAAGCCCTTTGCTCCACAATTCCACTTTCGTCCTCTTTTTCCTTCAGCTTCTGTTGCAGATTGTTCATTTCCACTTGGAGCTTGTCTGTGGCACTTTGTTGATCTTTCACAGCTTTCTCCTTTTCGTCAGCGAGGCGCTGGAAGTCTTTGACGAGCATCTCGCGCTCAGCCTTCACCCGCTCCACCTCTCCCTCCAGGGTGCGGACCTCCTGCTCCGCGCCCGACTTTTCAAACTGGGCCTCCTTCGTCTCCCTTCTTTGCTGCTCAATCTCGTCTTCCAACGTATGCAGATACTCCTTGAGTTTGTCAATCGCGGCTGCGAACTCCTTCTCCTTTTCCTCGAGCTCCTCCTTCGATTTGCTCAGCTCTGCTTCCTTTTCTGCGAGGCGGATCTCCAAATTGTCGACGATGCCCTTGGTTTTATTGCGCTCGTCGTGCACACAGCGTTCTGCGTTCTCCGCGAGATTCCGATTCCACTCCAGCTCAGCGTTCGTCGTGTCCAGCTCAGACTGCATGTCCTCCAGCTTTCCTTGCATCGAGATCGCGTCCGTCTGCAACTGTTCGATTCGGTCTTCGTGCTCCTTGCAAAGCGTCTCGAGTTTCTGAACGTTCAGCTGCGCTGACTGGAGATCGTCGCGCACGAGCGTTTCGCTCTGCGCATGCGCGCGCAGCTGCGCGTCGCGCTCCTCGAGCGTCGAGCCGAGCCGCAACACCTCGCCCGCGGACTCCTCCAGTTTCTCCTGCAGACCACGGATTTCCTCCTGCAGACGCTCGACGCTTCCCCGGAGATTCTCTCGCTCCAACCGGTGCTCTTCCTCCTCTTTCTCCCAGCGCGTCTTCTTCTCGCTCAGATCGCCCACGCGCTCCGACAACGCCTTCTTCTCCGTCACTACCTCGTCCAACTTTACCTTGAGTTCGTCGCGATCCTTTCCCAGGGCCGTGTGCGCGTGCGTGAGTTTCTCGTATTTCTGCGCCGTTTCCTCGAGCTGATCGTTCAGGGACTCGACATCCTCTGTGGTGTTCTCCAGTTGAAATTTGACGTCACTCAGCTCCTTCTGGAGGCTTTCTCTCGTATTGGCAGCGTCCTCAACCTTGGACACCAGCTCGTCTCGGAGAGCCTGCAGCTTGAAAACCTCCGTCTCACCCGCTTCTTTGGCCGCTTCGCTTTCTCTGGTCAGAACGTTCAGTTTTGCCTCGAGCTCTTCCACTTGTTTGTCGCTCTTCTTCAGTTTTTCTTCCAGCGCACACAGTTTAGTTTGCCTCTCTTCGACGTCCTGAGTGAGAAGACTTATCTTTTCACCCAAACGATCTATTTCTTGGTTGTCTCGAAGCTTGCCTTCTTCCAACTTCCCCAGTTCCGTGGTCGCTTCCTCGGCTTCTTTCCTCGCAGCTTCCAGTTGCTTTTCGGTTTCTTTCAGTTTCTTCTGCAGTTCTTCTTTGACGGCTTCGAGCTTGTTGATCTGAGCCGCACTCGACTCGCTGGCCGCGTCGCTCTCCCTGACCAGGTTGTCGAGTTTCTCTCCAAGGTTTGCAAATTCATCCCTGCTTTTTGTCAGCTGACCTTCGAGCGCTGAAATCTTTTGGTCCTTGTCTTCAGTGTTTTGAGTCAACAGGCTGATCTTCTCCTCCAACTCCTCCTTCTCTGAGGCGTCGCTCTTTGTCTTCTCTTCCAACTTTCCAAGTGCATCCATCGTCTCATTGAGATTTTTCACGACTGTTTCAATCTCCTCATCGGCTTTTCTCAATTTCATTGAGAGTTCTTCTTTCACCGCCTCAAGTTTTCCGACTTGTGCTTCGTTGGACTCCTTCGCCGCTTCACTGTCTCTCACAAGGCTGTTCAGCTGTTCTCCAATTTTGGCGACCTCCTCCTTGCTTTCAGCGAGCTTGTTTTCGAGCAGCACGATCTTGTTCCCTTTCTCTTCTGTATCTTGTGTCAAGAGGTTGATTTTCTCTTTCAGACAATCTGCTTCTTTAGTCTGCTCCTTCTTCAGGATCTCCAACTCAGCAAGTGCCTTTATGGTCTTTTCAAGTTCTTCTTTGGACGCTTCCTTTTCCTTTAGTGCTTCTTCCAACTTCTTTGTGAGTTCATCCTTGACAGCCTCCAGCTTATTGATCCGTACATCACCAGATTCTTTCGCTGCTGCACTCTCCCGAATAAGATTGTTGAGCTGTTCTCCCAATTTCACCACTTCTTCTTTGCTTTCAGTGAGACGACTTTCCATGGACACAATCTTTGCTCCTTTATCTGCTGTGTCCTGGGTCAGGAGGTCAAATTTCTCTTGAAGACAATTTCTCGCTTCAGTTTGCTCTTTCGTCACAGTCTCCGACTCAGCAAGTGAGTGTGTTACCTTTATCAACTCTTCTTTGACCGCTTCTTTCTCCTTTTGTGCCTCTTCCAACTTCTTCGAGAGTTCATCCTTGACAGCCTCCAGCTTGTTGATCCGTACATCACCAGATTCTTTCGCTGCTGCACTCTCCCGAACAAGGTTGTTCAGCTCCTCTCCGAGTTTGGCCACTTCTTTTTTGCTCTCAATAAGCTGATTCTCCAGGGATTCGACTTTCCTTCCTTTGTCTTCGGCGTCTTGGGTGAGAAGGTCGATCTTTCCCTGCAGAAGCTGCTTCTCTTCTCCGTCTTGAAGCTTCACATTTTCCATTGCAGAAAGCGTGCTTGTTGCGTTTTTCAATTCTTCCTTGGATTTTTCAGTCTCTTTCAATGCTTCGTCCAACTTATTGGAGAGTTCATTCCTCACAGCTTCCAGTTTGCGGATTTGAGTCTCCCCGGACTCTTTCACAGCCACACTGTCTCTGGTCAGTCTGTTCAGCTTTTCTCCAATCTCCACAACCTCATCCTTGCTTTCTTTCAGTTGTCTTTCCAGCGTCGAAATTTTGAGCTTCCTTTCTGCTTGATCTTGGGTGACCAGACGGAACTTTTCTTGCAGGTTCTGCTTCTCTTCGTTCTCCTTCTGTTTCTCACACCGCAGCTGTTCCAGTTCGTCTCCAGCAGCTCGGAGTTCTTGGTTCGCTTTTGAGGCGTCTTTTTGAGCTTGTTCTAATTTCTTAGTCAGTTCTTCTTTCACTGCTTGTAGTTTGGTGAGTTCTGCCCGAGTGCTTTCGTTCGCTGCATCACGCTCTCTCACCTGGATGTTCAGTTGTTCCCCCATCTCAATGATCTCCACCGCATGTTTCTTCAATTCACCTTCAAGAGATGATATCCTGCTGTCTTTATCTTTTACGTCCTGGCAAAGACTGGTCACCTTTTCTTGCAGTTTCTCCTTGTCCTGACGGACCTGCTTGTTCTCATCTTCCAACCTTCCAAGTGCATCGGTCGCGTCACACAGTTCCTTCTTCACTGCCCCACTGTCCTTTTGGGCATCCTTCAATTTCTTCATCAACTCTTCTCTGACTCCTTGCAGTTTTGTCAACTCTGCTCGAATCTCTTGCTTCGCCGTGTCGCTTTCTCGCACACGAGCGTTCAGCTGCTCTCCGATTCGCGCTATCTCCACTGCATGTTCTCTCGCCTGACCTTCGAGGGAAGTTATCTTGACGTCCTTGTCCTTCACCTTTTGAGTCAGCATGCCGACTTTTCCTTGCAGCTCTTTCTTCTCTTTTTCGTCCTTCAGACTGGCATTCTCCAACGACCCAATCGTTCTCGCAGTGTCGGCGTTCAGACACCGAAGTTCCTCTTTGAGGTCAGTGATTTCTGTCACTTTCCGCTGGTTCATCTGCAGCAGATTTTCCTTCTGGTCCACGGTGTGCTGCAACTCTTTCTTCACCCTTTTCAACTCATCTTCCATCTGGCTCAGTGCCGCGGCATTTCGCCTCACTTCTTCTTCCATGTCGCCTTTTCTCTTTGTCAAAAGTCACAATTTTCGCCAATTTTCCCAAATCATGCAAATGAAAAGGAAAACCAACCTTTCAAATTTTCTATTTTCGCCACCAACGTTGTGTCTCGTTCGCTGATTGGTCGCGCGTCATGCAGCGCCATCTCGAATCAACAATTCTGTCGCGCGAGGACAGCACCGAAATTTCCCGCGCGTTTGTGCATCGCACGCCCCATCGTGCATCGCATGGGTTGGGGGTGGCCTCGATCAGGACTGTGGGAAGTGGGGAACTAAACACAAACACAGACGGAAGCAATTTCTCTCTGATCTGAAAATTCATTTGGGGGTGGGGCTTCCCTGGATCCGCTGGAGGCTGAACTGTGATTTGGAACGGAGATGGTGATGGCAGCAAAGGAGCGAAGCTCTGCAAAAATGTGCGAACGCTTTAGTTCGGTCTCATTCGCGACAGAATCCAGCTCACATTTGTCCTTCTTTATTTACACTTGTAAAGATCACAACTGACACACGTGGAAAATGCCATTGCAAAAGTTGATTGTGTGAAAGTCAGAATCGGACAGAAGTGAACGTTTTGTATCTACAGCATTCACAGTGAATCAAAAATAAATGCATCACAATATTCAGAAAAAAAATAACACACTCGTCCCAACCTGACTCGGACCAGCGAATTTCTTGCCTCTAAATTTTGAAAGTTGTTCAGAAGACAACAGGATTCGAGACTATTCCGTGCATTACCGGCACAGTATCTTGCAAATTTGCGGCAAATCTAAACCCTTTTCATTTCAAAAGGCCGGTTCGAATAAGGCAGGGGCAAGCGCACGCAACTAATTCGATATGAACGATGTTCGTGCAATGAAAATTTGATCTCACAGACTCCCCTTTGTTCAGCTTCGCCCAAAACCTCATCGCACGTGCACCGCCCATTCTAAATCACAGCTCCAAACTTCATGATTATCATTTTCTTCCACAAAAACAGAACAAATGCAGGAGACACCCATCACGCACAACGAGGGAAAAATCAGTTCATTGAAAGACAAAACGAAATCGGGAGTGAGTTTGGGGGGGGGGTGGAATTGAGATTCTTCTGCAACAGACTCTGCTGCATCAACGTCACTGGACCTTGGCAAGAATTAAAGCCTGGAAGGCCCGTCTCACACTGGATGCGCTGCGCGTTGCGACCCGCCAACGGACGCTCCGCTGCAGCCCGATCTTCTCTGTCGCATACACCTCCTTTCGATTTCCGCTTTCGCGGAAAACGTTAAATTCCGTCGGCGAAGCATTCCAGTGTGACACGGCGTTCCAGGGTGGGCAGAACAGAAAACTGCAAAGGTCCCAGCAGCATTGCGAAAGGCGGAGAAACCCAGCAGCTCAAAGAGCCGAACACAGTGGCAAACAACGCAAACGGCAGCACCTTTGTCTAAGGAGGACACCAAGAGATTCAAACACTTTCTCAGTGTCAAAGTGGCAGTCCGAGCTTCGGAAATTGTACAATCCACGCGGCCTGCCAAAACATCATCCAGTCAAGTTGAAACACCAAGTGTGTCACAGAGCTGTAAGAGCACAAGAAAAAAAATGTGCAGTCCGACATCTGGAGTAAAACATGGCACGTTCAGTTCGAGAGACTAGAATACTACAGCGCATCCCACACGATGTGTTAGTCGTGTTTCCACTGCTCACATCACTACGCGTGGCGGCGCAGCACACACATTGTGTAAGCAACACAGAGGCGCAAGACGCATCGTGTGCGAACGCGGCCAACAAACTGGTAAATTTCTGAGTTTCTTTTTGCAAACAAAGAAAAAACCATCAGAGGAATGTTCTTAGAAAATGGCAACTATGTTGAACTCTCAAACTGCTGAAGCTTCAGTGGACACGATTGTTCGAGCACGTGAAAATCTCTCGCAGTACAAGATGAAAAGTCAGACCTATTCTTCCAAAACTTGAGCATGTTCAGTTTCCTTCGTGTGAGTAAAAACATTCTATTGCAAGAAAATACGACCCTTCATGGACAGCCATGAAGAATAGTTGAACACGACAGCTGTGTGCGCTGTGACCACAGCGCGCTTTCTCAAGTTTCTTTTCGCGAGCACGCATGCGTCCTGATTCTTCGCTTGTGGCACTGCGCGTGCGTCACGAACAACAACGGAATGTGACCCCAGAGCTCGCACATCACGTGCGGCGCACGTTTTTCACGACAACCAGGCTGCTTCAATGGGCGTATTCCATTTGCCAATATTTTGTGCATCAAAATTTTGCAAACAGAACACGCCAAAAGAACCACAAACTGACCCATTTTCAGTGAAGATCACAAGAAACTAAAATCTCCCGTCGTCACGGAAACAACTGCTCGCCATTGGGCGCCGGGATCGAGAATCCGCATTTGGACATGATGAACAAGGCGAGAGTGAGCACAGTCATGAAGATGGCCGTCCCGAGGAACGCCAGCGCCATCGAGCGGAAGGAACTCGTGAAGCGCGCAGGCGCGAACAGACTGAGGAAGGCGACGCACGCCGTCATGGTGTACGTGATGGACATGGACGTGTTGATCGTGACGATCTGGCCGAACTTTGAGAAGGGCTGGATGCGCGTCTGCGTCAGCGGGATGGCCGCCACGATGGTGGTGAGGGCGCTGCTCGCGATCGAGACGCCGATGTGCGACACGGCCACCAGGCTGCGCCACTGACGAAGCGTCTTCCGGTTCTGAAGGAAGTGAAAGCAAGTTACTGCGTTCACCACTGCAACTCGCTCATCCGGCACACACACACACACACACACACACACACACACACACACGCTCCCCCACCTGTGTGACAGACGGCGGAGGGTTTTCTCCCGCCAGCAGGTAGCCCTCGACCACGTGCACGCAGTAGTCGACCGACGACCCGACGAGGATGGACAGCGACACCGCCTCCACGGCGCCCATCTCCCAGCCAACCAGGTAGAAGATGGCCACCACCACACAGATCACACCTGAAAACAACAAAAACACTTGTCGCTGTAGACACGCGCCTTATGTTGCCACAGATGTGCTTGAATTCCTCTCTTTCCTGCCATGCGGCAAGGATCACTGTGTCGAACTTCGATGCAAAGGGACGCCACGAAGGACACTCCCACGAGGGGTTTTTGAAGGGACGCCACGCATGGCACATCCAGTGTAAAGAAACGCAACGCGTGAGGCGTCCAGTGTACGCTTGTTTGGTGCGCCACGCATGCGCGGCGGCCTCACCTATGATGGTGGAGACGATGATGAGCAGCAGAACCACGTGGCCCGTGAAGATGGCGACGGCCACGATGCAGATGAGCATGGAGAGCACGAGTCCGTAGATGGCGCTGCTCACCGCCACCACCTCCATCATCACCTGCAACACGTGACCAACACCTCGTCACCCGTGTCAAACTTTGGGCTGGACGCTTGCAACAAAAGTTTTGCAAACATTGTATGTTTCTGATTGAAACCAGACAAACGACAATCGAGTTCCCATGCATGCAGCGGGCTCCAAGAAGCTCCCAGACTACAAAACTCAAAAGAGGGAGCCTCCAGACTTTGGCTTGACCCCACCGCACCCCACACCGCATCCGCTGGAACGAGGCGCACCTGTCTCCAGAACTCGGACGTCTGGTACATGCCCTGCAGCGGCGAGTCCTTGGACAGCATGTCCTTCTTGATGTGCGTCATGAGTCGCTCCCACTCCTGGTACTCGCTGTACGCCGAGAAGTACGACTGACCCTTGTACGTCGTCTGCAAATTACAACAAATGCAATGATGGAACCGTCGAAG
>JAAUXT010113980.1_pt1 | contig 14028 bp, 11 predicted proteins | sample 7278171 | NCBI WGS metagenome assembly JAAUXT01 (sample SAMN14350112, study PRJNA611818) | marine sediment metagenome | isolation source: surface marine sediment (1.8m) | place: French Polynesia: Moorea | collected 2018-08 | reverse complement strand
GTGCGAGCATTGAGAACAAAAGGCAGAACAAAAGGTGACATGACAAAAACAGTCAACAAACATGTCAAATGCCGTCAACATTTCTCGCCAGAAAAGGATTCCCCCTCGTATCGTCAAAACAACGCCTGAAAAATACGAGGCCTGGTTTCAAACCGATCCAACCGAATTTTTTTTCACCAACACGGAAATTCTTCATCCCAATCTCTTCTTGGTTTTCTCAATGACCAATGCAACATCTGTAGAAATGTTCAAAACATTACTCAAAATTATAAAGTTGACCAACAGAAAAGTTGTATTCAAAGAAGAGTGATTTGTATATCTGACTTCTTTTCCACAAAGAGCAAGTCATGTGCATGATGATTGGTTATATCAATGAAATATGAAGGATTGAGCTTTTGAGATCAACAAAATGAGATTGCTTCCTCAAGTCAAAACTCCACTTTTCCTTACCAATTTGATTTTAGGCACAAGGTTTACCTTTGGACAACTGATTTTGGTTCATTTGACTCTCCAGAACAAGGGGTCATCAAGAGGACAAACACCCACTAAGCTCAGGGTAATAAACTCCCATTGGGAGAATAAGATGGAAAAGATAAAGTATTTGAACTTTATGAATAACTGTCTTCCATTTTTGGTCATCTGCATACATCTTTCCTGAAAAAGAGGAAAGAGGGTAACAGAGCAATATCCTCTTGTCCTTGATTGGCCAAACTGTTGTGGTGAAAGAATGATGCCAAGAAAGGCTGATATGTGCACAAAACAGTGGGTGTTCAACCTAAAGAGAGATAATGAGGGACAGGTGATTTTAAACATCTCGCCTCCTACTCGAAGGACCTGACCTGAGTTCAACACCACATTTGTGCGAGCGAATTACTCCCGGCGGAATGAAGCTGCTGCTTTTCGCACACCCGACTGACTGTGCCGAGACCTGACAAAACTTAACTTGACGTTGGTAGGGCAGATTCTCTTCACTCAGACTCGAAGATTACCAGCAAAGTTGCAAGGAACACACACGTGAACCAAGAACGAAAGAGACAAACATCTCTCTTCAGTGTCAAACCCTGATAATCATCACGATTGTGTCTCCCATGATGGGAATGTTTCAAACAGACCCATGCAGGGAGAATAATGATGGACCCCAGGGTCACTCGGGGTCACCGAACACCATACCCACACAACCCAGGAGTTCGTACAACTCGTCCGTAAATGCACCTTTTCGAATGTCCGTTTGGAAACGACATCCAAAATACCAATTTCGTGCTCACAGTGCCAATTTAACGTCCAAAACATGGTATTATGTCAGTGCATTTTACCATGTGTGCACATGCACTGACAACTTTATCCGTTGCACAAATCTTCAGAAGTTACTTGGTCTTTTTTCCAGGGAAGGCAATTTCACCCGCATAAATCTCGGACTGAAGTATCAGTATTCTGAGCACACAGCGCATGTTGAAAAGGTTGAAAGTTACCCTCCCAGGGATGAATGCGTGTCCGCCTGCGTGGTACATTTCCCCACATGCATTCCGCTCAGATGCACTTGACTGAATTTTGCCGACAAAAATGGGTGAGTCCTTGACTTTTAGAATCCACGGTGAAAGTACGAGGTAAGGATACAAAGTGAGGTTCTTCATGCTCATTTAATGGGGCCAAACCGGTCGCATTTTTCACTACAATGTTATGTTGACCGGGTGTCGCCGAGTCACTTTCCGATGACCATGTCGAACCTCACTTTGTATCCTTACCTCGTAAAATTCCAAGCAAAATCTAAGTTCAGGCTGGTTTTGATTCTCACTGGTTTACCCTCCTCCATCTGGCTTCAAATCTCACTGTTTTACCACCACCTCCTGGTAAAACCAGTGACGCTGATTTGCACACACACACACACGGACACACATACACACACACACACACACACACACACACACACACACACACACACACACACAAACTGAGCTGTGGCGATTGCAACAAGCCCTGGCCGAGGCCGCGGACTTGAAAAGCACAGAAACCAGCCTGGAGACACAAGCGACTTTAATTTTTGAAACAGGAATTCTCGGGACAGAACGTCTGTGACAATCCTTGGACTTGTCTGCAACTCAAAACAAAGTGCTCGTGGTTTTTAGGTTTGTCTGGTGGATGGCGTGTATTCTGTAGCTCGTGTGAGAATGCCGAAGCTCAATGAAATGCCATGGGAGTTTCTTTTTCTTGACAGGATGTTTACACGAAGGAAAGGTGAATGATTTGTCAAAAGGAACCAAACATTTGCTTCCTGACCAGGAAGTAACTCTCCCAACGCAATCTGTTCTCGCAGCAGATGTTTGGTCCCTCTGCCCAGTCGGAAGACCCGTGATGATGTACCTTTGTTTGTAGCGGCGAGCGGCACTCTCTCCACCGCACAAGGTAAATCTGACGAGGGATTATGAGCACACTGCATTGCGCATCTTTTCGTCAACTCCACTGGTCGTTTCAAACAATTTCGCACAAGCATTTGCAAATTGATGTGACCAGCCCACGACGAAACAGATCTGAAATGCAGTCACTGTTCTTAATCTTGAATGGAGTGATTGAAACATTGTGGTGGCGGGTTGGTGCAACTGCATGGCTTTGTGAAGATGCACGCAGTGTGCAAGAAACGAACATGTGTGGGCTTTTATTGTGGGCGAACTGACTTGATCACGCAACTGGCTGGTCCAAACTGGTACTTCACGACAAAGTTGAAACACTGTCACCGAAGCATGTTTTCATGAAGACCTGTTCAGCATTGGTGCCACCAGAAGACTCGCTCCAGTACACCCGAGCACTCGGGAGCAAACTTGGCACAAACATTTGTGCAACCTTGTCTTCTGGTTCTCTCCAACGCAACGCACATTCACCTGCATGCTAAAAGCTTCCAGAAAGTGCTTTAGCTTTTTTCCCCGCACGCATGACAACACATCCGATCACTGGAAACGTAAGCCTGCAGTGGACAAACACAGGAATGTGAAGCAAAGACAAGACAGGATTTCGAGAACTGCATTTCGGTTGGTTCCCCACTGCTCCGTGACCATCGACACTCAAAACGAACGTGGCCCCATGCATGACAGACGTATCAATGACTGATCTGGATGGACGGACCAGTAGCCACACAATCAGCTGCAGGGAAAACAACGGACACACTTTGCCGCAATCGTTCTGCACGGAAACCTTTCCACAAACAGTCTACAAACACAAATGGGCACGTATCCAACAAGTTCCGGAGACACAACAGCGCATTTTGTTGATAATGGTGACTTATGTGGCACCATTGCGTCAAACAGAATGTGGGAAACAGCGGGATCTTCACCATCATGAGAACGGATGTTGTGTCTGCAGTATGAAAATATGAACACGAGCAGGTCGCAGGTTCCCTTTTCCCAGGGCCTGCATTTCTCGGAATTCTGTGCGTTGGTCAAATTCAGCCAACTGTTCATCGGTTCTTGTGCAGCATGCTTCTGCCCTCGAACAAACACGTTTTGTACATTTCCTACATTACTTTTGGCGGACAATTTTTGGCAAAAATACACAACGTTTCACAGTCACGACATCACTGCCACAGGAGACACAACAAGCGAAACATGCAACCCGGTCTTTCGTTTTGGCAGACGAATAATGAAAACTTTGCTGCACAGAATGGCAAGGAAAAACGCAGCAAATGTTAAGAATCAGGAGAGAAGGAAACTACCGTCGTGAAAGAATGCTGCACACTCCACTCTGAATTCTTTGCTCACATTCAGCATCACTGGTTTCTTGCGCAAATGGTGTCTTGAAAGGTCTGACGACGCCAAGTTTCTGCATGCATGGAAAAGATCGAGACGAAGATTGAGGATCATCGTCTCTTCAACACAACAAAAGCAAACGCACGTCCCTGCTGGGATTTTGGACCATTCAGAGTTTCTGCATGGGTCGGTTTTCCATTCATCGCGGTGCGTTCGTTCATTCAGAACTGCGAAGTGTGAACGAGTTCTTCACAAAAAAATGCTTTCGCTCCACTTTCCAGGCCATCAAAACCCCACAGGCGGAGATATGCCACAATGTGAAATTGAGCCCTTTGAGCTTTGGGCTCGTTTTTTGCACGATTGCCCCTTGAGGGTGACCCAAGAATATGAGGGCATCGCAAGCAAATTTCCACTTGGCAGATTTTTGACTTGTTGTGGTGCCTTGTGCATGTGCCTTGCGGTGAAAAGATCCGAGGGGAATTTGGGCAGATGGGTCAGGACACAGCACGGTTTTGTGAGGTCGTTCGGGAGAAGTAGCAGTGAAGACTCGAGAGATGTGCCAACCAGGTTTGGAAATGGACAATTCTGGATTCTGTTTGTGAATTAGGAACTCTACGAGCCGATAATGCAACCAAACGAATGTTCTGTCTCGATCAGATCCTTTCGCTCCCGTGTGCGCCTCTCTGATGTGTGACCACACACGACTGAGAACGAAGCTTTCGTCGCTGCTGCCGTGGAGAGTCGCGCATCCCAGTGATGAGGATCAGTCTCACCTTACCTTCCCTCCCGATTCAATCAGTTGTCGTCAAACATGTTGAGGGGATGAGAAGGCCAGCGGGGTTGCAAGATCTTTTGGGGGGTTCGGTGAACTGCGTGTTTCTTTCTAAAAGCACACTTGCGAAATTTTAATGGCGCATACCTTTCAGCGTTCACAGCAGAGTGAGCACCTGAAGTTTGGAATTAACCCCAACTATGTTCCTCTGTACCTGTCAACGCACAGATGCCATTGTGCGGTGGAATCCACGAACCTGTCATACAGCCATGCCTGAAATTTTTTGGCTTCTTATCTCACGGAATCCAAACGGATCTGCTCGTTTTCTTGCACAAGACGACTGCATATTGACGTGGTACGTCAAGATACATGGCCCTGCAGATCTGTGGTGAAGGCCAAGCACCCCAGGATGAAACTTGTCGGCACCTTAAGACTGGCACAAGTTGGGTAAATGTTCAAATGCTCACATTTGCCAGGTTTCTGTTTGCCCATGCAGAGAAAGTTTGCCGTTCTTCGCAATTTCAGCACATTTCGTAACGAACTGGTTTCAAAGACAATGGCGTCGCAGTCAGCAGAAGAGTCTGTTGTACGAAACCCCACCCCATTTTGCGCACGTTCAAGGCTGAGTGAGGGTGCCCATTTCATTCTCCACGTGGTTTGTTGATTTTCTCCTTCGCGCAAAAGTTCCAGACCCCTGATTCACCCCTACATCTTGCGCAAATTTCGCCTGCCTTCAGAACTCTTGCAACGTTTCTCTATCAACCCTGTGCAAATTTGTACAGAACTTTTGTGCTGATCACGAACTCAAGTGCGTGATTATTGTGTGAAAAAATGATGAGTTTGACAACATGTGGCTGCACTGGTGTGATCAGTGAAATGAGCAAACACATACATATGTGCACTCGTGGTGAAATACGAACACCTACTTCGGCTGCGGTGAAAGTTTTTGTTTCCTTTCAATGGGTTTCAAACAAAACACACCTTGTTTTTTCTCACTCGACGGCAAAAGTTTTCAAGAATCTGCAGGTTGCTATGCGACTGCCTGAAGGAGAACAACTCAACACAAGACGACAAAAACACACCCAGGACAAATAAGGAAGTACGATAGGTGACCAGGAAGCTTGTTGGCCAGTTGACCGCTGTCTTTCGCACGATGTATGTGACCACAAAGGAGCATGATTCGGCCCTTCAGACAGGCAACACTTCAAGACAACGTGTTGGTCTGCCAACACAACACTGGAAGATTTTGTGCGTATTTATTCAACATCTTTTCCGTGTTTCAGGAGAGCCGAACACCCCGGGGCAGGAGTGGATCCAGTTTGACCTGGGCCGGGTGGTCGTTGTGTACGGGATCGTGACGCGCGGCCGCAGCGACTACGCGCAGTGGGTCACCTCCTACATGGTGCACTACGCCTCCGAACTGAACCCACTCGCGCCGGCGCTCACCACGTGGACCCCGGTCACAGACATGCTCGACATCGACACCGTGGTAAGTTCCGGGTGAAAAACCTCGCGGTGGATCCGACCACCGGTTGTTCAAAAAGGCCCAGCGGAGAACGTGCCAAAACTGTCTATCTGCTCCAAAATGCAGTTGCCATGATTGGCGCAGCTTCCAGTTTAGACACGCCCAGCTGGCACTGCCCCTCTGATCGGAGTGTTCAGCAAACAAGAGACCAAATATCAACGACCCCGAGGCTCCTTACATCAGGAGTAAGGAAAAGGTGTTGTCCACACACCGTGAAGCAAACGGGCCATGGCTGCCTGTTTGCCTGCCAGAGTGAAATGCATTGCTTCCTTGACGATGGGGGATAAATCAGAGTTTTCTTGCTTGGTTTTCTTCAACAAGAACATTTGTCGTGGCAAAAAAGAAAAGCAATGCCAGTTCACAACCCCTGGCAAAGCAAGTCCACAGACGTACACACAGAACAACAGTCCACGGCTCGAAAACAAATACCTATTGGACGGGGGTCGCTCCAACTCTGGCCAAACCAAATTTCAAATGTTTGGCTCTGGGAGAGGGTGCCCCTTCCACTCGGAGCCTCACCAATTTTGACAAGATTTCTGAATTGTTCCTTTCTGGGGAGGGGATCCCTTAACCTTCTGACCTTCGATGCTTGGAATCCTTCTGATTTGGTACCCAGAGGTCGCTTTCCAGCTTTGCACTCAGGGGAGGTGGGGGTGGGGCTCCAGTCGGTGCGTGTGCAAAAGAAGTAGGGTGTCTGTTCAATCAGACCAAAGCCTCAACATTACTTCGGTGGACCGAATCCTCTGCTCAAAAACGCCATCGGAACACGAAAACTCACCCACAGTAGTGTGGGGCCCACAGTCTACCCACACACTGAAACAATTCGAGTGATCACATGGCAAGCAGTGAGGTTCAGAGACATCGCAAAGGTCGCATCTCCTCTGAACTGCACGAGCACGAGCTCTTGCACTGCAGGTGGTGCTCACAATGTTCTTCCAATGAAGACTGCACCAAAGGCGGTACTTAACCAACACATGACTGGCCATGTTAGACACACGCAGCTCGGCTTGTATCTTTTCACCGAAGAAGGGATAAAGCAGATCAAAGGGCTTTCGCGGTGTCTGATGAAACCTTCTTTTCAGCACGAAATTAGCAACGAAACCTTAAACTGGTTACTTCAAACCTTTTCTTTTCCATCTCTTTTCACAACGTACATGCAGGCCTAAAATTCAAAAAGAAGGCAGACTCAAACAATATTGGCTTAACCCTTCAAATAGTACTTCATGGCTTTGAAAGTATTTGTGTGCTAAGCACACGAAGCATTTCTCTGTGACAACTGTGAGTGGAACTCATCAGTGAAATTGAAAAGTCCTTCTCCAATTGCACATCCGACCTTCACAACAGTCTCATTTGGAAGACCAAACCTTCGAATCGAACCCCAGAAAATGACAGCTCAATTTTGAAGTTTTCAATACCTTGCATTCGTACCTTTATGAGAATTGCCCAAGTCCTGATCGCCACCGTTCTGTCAATAACCGGGCAATCGTCATCAAACATTGTTCTGATCATGCCCCTGCCCACACATTGATTCTTTCCTTGGCAACGATTGGATCCAGTGCACGACAGACGTAGTCACACCTCCCCTCCATACCTCGAACATGGCTTGGGTGGGCACAGATCAAACTGTAGAAAATCAAAGTGAAGTACTCGTATGAAAATCTCAATGAAGAAAAGGAGGAAGATAATCAACTCAATTAAATTTGTCTGTGAAGCATTGGACCTTTGTATTTTTCTTGTTGACAGCAATATTTCGTGCTTCCTGGTTTTCATGGACAGACTTCCTGCAGCAAAAATTAGCTTCGCTAAGTCAACAACCCGAAGCCAGACCGAGCGGCACGCAGACGTGCACCATGCTCTTCCATAACTGAGCGTTTGTCTTTGCACTGACTTCCCGGCTGGTGTTCTGGTTTCAATGCAAACAGCCTTCTGGCGTAAACGTCTGTGTGTGTGAAACACACAAGTCTCCTAATGGCAGATCACCTTCGTTCCTCTGGTAAACATGACACAACCTGACATGATTTCATGCGGTTTCTGTTTGCACACCAGTTTCTTGATGTCTAACCTCTCCAAAGACCCTTTCAACCTCCCGCCGCCCCCTGAAAAAATCATTTTTTCACCCCATGACTCACACAAACAAGAACACCAGCACATGCACACGCGTCAGGAAGCAAGCAAAAATAATACGTTTTTCAATCGATGCCCGCGCAGAGACCAAACCTTGCCACAAATTGACAGTACGCAAAAACCCACACGTGTTCCGTTGGTGAAACGGCATTTGTCTAACAAATACTTTCCTTTTTTTCCAGATATTTGAAGGCAACTCGGATCAGAACACACCGCAGTTCCGATACTTCGACAATCCGGTGCAGGCGCGCTACGTCCGAATCATTCCGCTCTCGGCCAATGAGGACCAGAACATGTGCATGAGAGCCGACGTGATTGGCTGCGTCGATGAACCAACTCTTGGCAACATCTAAGTGGTTCACAGAAGCAGCAGAAGCAGCCTCCAATTGGCCAATTTTCACCAGCGGCTGGTTGGTTTCAATGATTGTTTCATCGGGTGGTTGTTGCTGTTTGAAACAGTAATTTGAAGGATGAAGCATTCTGTTGCAAGATTGCCTCGAGATGAGACAACAGGGCCACAACGACGAAGTGATCAGGCGGGGTCTTGTCTCTTGTGTCAACTTTTCACCTGTTGTCCCCCAAAATAGGGCTGTGCTTCAATCCTTTTCGACAAGAATACGTCCAATGGGTTCTCGGGTTGTAGTTCCCAGACTGCCGAACAAAAGCCCCGTCTCTTCTGTTTGACCTGTTTGACACAGCAAATGCCCAGCGAATTGTCACACACAACCTGAATCATCGAAATCGAGACAGCACACCTTTGTCTTACCCGTGTGATGCCAATGATGTTGCGTCTGTTTGTCAGGCGTCAACAACAGGTGATCAATTTCTGGAAAAGGAGTCTGCCCCCCCCCCCTCCCGCCCCCTCCCTCAATTCGCAAAATGAACCAGTTGTTTGCAGGACTATTGATGCACTCGAGCCGGTGCAAAAGCAGTTCCTCATGTGTTAGTTGTTCGTGACATATTACAAGCACAAGCTTCCAGGTGTGTGTAAAATACGTGTGAACAGTACTCCCGCGATTCTGCTCCCAAGACGTTTTGGAACCCCTTGTTTTGAGAAGAAACGGTCTTCTTGTGGCCGACAATTTCGAAAACGAGCAATAATTAGGTTTTGAGTCGAGCTGTAGAACATTCATTGTCTGTTCAAACTACTAAACCAGCTTCATAACCCATCAAACTTATCACGTGCAATCTGACATCGGGGTTTGGGGTACGCGCTGCAGCGAAGCAGCTTGCACATTCGTGCGAAGGTCGTGTGATGATGTACAGTGTACAAATGCGTTGTACAGATAAAGTATTAATAAGTTGAAAAACCGTGCACATTTCCTAGTTGTAGCAGGAAGCTTCGCAGATACGCAGAGCTCCAGCAATAACGCCACGATCCAACACACAAACCTTGAACCGAGCTTCTCAAGCTCAAAGAGTTTTATCGCGAGTTGAAAAAGACATTTCCTGCTGTAATTGGCTCAACACAGAATCTGTTGTTGAACCCGACGAGCCAATGGTCTGCGCCAAACAGGCGCTTGAATTGCAGGTGCAATTGTCTCAGGTGCAGCACAAATCTCGCGCGCTCACGATGTCGCGCAGAGATCCACAAATCAATCAAAACTCTCACTCGTGGACACCAGTTCCTTGCTTGACAAAATTTTTCTCGCCGCACCACTCCAGCTGTACAGAGCAAATACACGCGTCCCTGAACTTGTCAAGTCTCGACAACTCAGAAACTTCAAGTAACACGCCAAATGTTAGCGAATACATCCTGATCTCAGAGGAAACCGCGCCAATTCCTTACGCTCTCTCCACGAGTACATCTCACGTTCTCATGTAGATCTAACTGTTCACAGCGTCATAAATATTCCGTGTCACAGCGTGAACATAATGCAACATGAACCTCACGAAATAAAATCGTTTCACAGAAACCAAATACTGTTTTGTCAAACTTAATTTTTCGGAAACAATGTTCCTGAGAGCAGGATGGGAGAACATTTTCCAGGTGACTTGTGCGCCGACCGTGTCACCAAGAAAAGACCATGTCACCAGAAATAAAAACAACGAAAGTGTCACAAACACTTGAATGACTCACCTGACGCTCGGTAGACGAGGGACCGGAGAGCCTCGACTTCAGTCTCCAGCTCTGCCAATCTGAAGTCGTGATAGAATAATTCATTGCACAGAAGACAACGATGATTTTCCGCATTTTGTTCGCTTTCAGGAAAGATGAATTGCGGAAGCTTTACCTCACACACAAATCAAACGTTAATCGGAGTTGTACAGCTTGCGCCTCACGCTAACCTGAAGTGCACGGACTGGTTGTCCAGGATGGGCCTCCCGAATGCTTTTCGTTGACTGGCGTACTCAATCGTGTCGCGAATGACATTCTGTAGAGGTTGCACCACTGGAAAACAGGCATGTCCACACGCTCACAAGAACGTTCCATCACACCCTACTGGCCGCCTCGTAAACGTATCACTTCTGCACAGCCTCAGAAATTTAAGCCACAATCAGAACAACCTCAAGCTTCAAAATGTCGCGACGGAGAGTCATCCGCGCACTGCGTGAAAGGTGCAGCACAAAACAAAATTCTGATACGAGACACTGCAATCGCTCCCCTGCCCGATTCCAACAGTTCACCTCATCTGCTTTGCGCGACTCACTGGCGATGGCGGCGAAGAGGCGTTCCTCCTGGAACTGCATCATCTGGTACGTGAAGCCCATGCCTGCGTCCCCGATGATGTAGCTGGCGGGAACGCGCACGTCCTCGAGAAACAGCTGCGCTGTGTCCGAACTGCGCATGCCCAGCTTGTCGATCCTCTTCGCCAGGGTAATGCCTCAAAGAGAAGGGACCCGAACTGGTGAAACAAGTTCGTGTTTGTACGTACGTGGGATGGGAGAGGTGGAATTGAGCTCAAGCGTTTCCCAAAACATCCAATAAATCTGGATATCCACCCAAAAAGTCAAAAATTTCGCTCACCCTTGGTGTCCATGGGGACGCAGATGAGGGACTTATTTTGGTGCGCGGACCCGTCGCGGCTCGTGTTGGCCAGGCAACACATCCAGTCCGCCTGAAACGCGTTCGTCGTCCACATTTTGCCCCCGTTGATGACAAGGTCGTCTCCGCGCTGCTCCGCCACCGTTCGTATGCCTGGAGCAAAGGGTGACACGGCCAAGGAGAAAGTTTCCGAAAAGCACGGTTCACTTGGAGATCATACCATTTCGACAATTTTTGTTGGGCTTCATACGCTGGTTTCACGAGTTGGCTGGGACGGTTCAAGTGTGTTTTCTTCACACAACTCGTGCACTCACTGGCGACGTCGGATCCTGCGCCGACCTCGCTGACGCCGAGACACGCCACCATGTCGCCAGCGATAGACGGTGTCAGGAATGTGCGCTTCAGCTCATCCGAACCGAACCTGAGGAAGTCACTACCGAGTTTCTGTGCAAGCTTTACAAGTCTTCCAGCTACCCTTGTGTGATGTTGAGCAGATCGTGTGGAATTTTAGAAAAGGAATGAATGAATGAACATGCCTCGCCAGCGCAGGCGTAGCCATGTCGGTTTGCACCCCAATCGCCATGGGAATGGCTCCGCAGTTGATGTTTCCCAGCTCTTCGGACACCGCGAGGGCGAAGCTGTAGTCGAGACCCAAGCCTCCGAACTCTGCAATATTGACAAGTCCCAAGATTCAACTTCTTGTCAGGAGCTTGAACTCGAATGGTAAGACGTTGGTCAACGCACGAAGGAGCACGGAAAGTCTTGAATTGTGAACGTCGGATGAGTGCCGATGAATTCGACCTGTGGGTTTGTTGACGCCCAGGAAGCCTGCCTCGCCCAGCTTCTTAAAGACCTGGTGGGCTGGGAAAGACCCGGCCGCTTCCCATTCGTCCACGTACGGGTTGATCTCCTTCTCTATGATCTACAACAGAACTCGTCCTGGAAATGTATTTCACGGATGATGCCCATGTTCAGCTCGTGCTGAACGACAGCATGCGAACACCCGACAAGCAGGTGTGGTTGTCAGGAAGGAATTTCAAGAGTTCATTTGGAGACATATCTCATGAATGGTTCACGACGACAAGCTCCCATCACCCTGCCTGTCTTAGAACTCACGAAGACTCCGTCGGCGAAAAGGAGTCTGTTCTGCCGATCGAACGTTCGTATTCTCCATGCACCTCTGGAGAGCGTGTCAAATGTCTAACAACGTGTTCAACCGTTTCATCCCGATTTGAAAATCTGAATCCAGACGGAATTTAGTTCAAATTCTGGAGCATCCACCTTGTTGAGCGAATTTCTCAGCTCTTTGTGTTCTGGCCCGAAGAGGGACTCAGGGGCGATTTCGTGCATTCCTTCTGATCCATGTTGTTGTTGAGCACAAGCGCTTGTTGAGAACAAACTTGTCTGTTGCCTCAATATTCGGTGGATTCCGAATTTCGCACAAACTTTTTGAAAGTGAGCCATGTTGTGGGGTGCCCGGGGAATCCTTTCGTGACGTCAAGACTTGCATCACGCGAAAATCAAAACCTGCAAATCTGGATTCTTATCACAAACTCAAAACAGGAATGATAGGAATTGCAGATAATTTATTTGACACCGTCGTTTTGGTTGTTCACAACAAAGAAAAACACTGGAATAGACCAAAAATTGCAAAATAATATGGAATGGACATATCTGGCGGATCCAGGATTGATGTCAAGAGGTGTGTGTGTGGGGGGGGGGGGAGGGGGCGCAATGGCAAACCTTTGGAGGGGACGAAACACCAACAAATTGACCTCACAAGTGAACATGGATTTCGGGAGCCGACTCTCTGTATCCACTTGAAAATGTGGCCTCAACCCCAATCCTGGATCCACTGGAGACAACAAAAGGACTCTTGAAATTGAAATTGAAACAAAATTGTTTTTCAATAATTGTTTCACCACAAACACAGGTATGTGTGCATTTTTCTCAGTTTGATACCGCGGAAGAAATCTTTGTTGCTACAAAGACAAATACACGTAGAGATTGCGAAAAGTTCGCTTCTGCCGGTCAGCGTGTTCCTGACTCTTGACACGCAGAGCGTCACGACGTTTTGGTCTCGTCCCGACATCAGCTCCTACAGTGCGCGAACTACGAGCGCAAAATTTTGTGCACGATGTTTGAGACGCACGGTTTCCATGGCACCGGCCAATCACAAACAACCATTTGACGTTGAGGCTGGCGTTGACGTTTGTCAAAACGTTGTGCATAAAGTCAAGGGAAAAGCTCAACCAGTCCGGACACTAATGTGAGTTTGTCTTTTTGCTGGTCTCCATCCAGTCAGGACGAACAGGGGACACTCCTCTCAGCTGAGACTTCTACCACTTCAGCCACAGTGCTGCTCTTGCGCGTTTCACATGATGCTGCACTTCTCGCCTCTGCTCGTCATCAACTTTTCGTACTCCTGTAGCTCCTTGAGATATGACACTGGTGGCCACTGATTTTCTTCTGCAGAACAAGAAAGATGATGAAGCACGGACTGTTGTTGCTGCCACAGTTTTCTCTTTGCCCTGAACTTCTCATAAATTTGTGCGCGCTTGTGTGTTGTTGAACTTGAAGCGAATTGTTTCACTGGGCAAACGGACGTCTACTTTACCAATGTGTTTCAAAGTGGAACCAGTGAGTTGTGGGAATTCTGGGCGAAGTTTGAACGCCTGGTAGTTTGTGGAGATGAAGTGAAGGCACCAATCTTCCAGCTGCGTTGCGTTGTGCGCCTGCATGAGAGCGACACACAGGTCAAAATAAAATTTGCGCACCAGCCGTTCAAGGATCGTGATCCACGCAATTCCTCTCTGGTCTGCAGGTGGCGGGGGGGGGGGGGGGAGGGGGGACGCCACCCCTGCAGCTTTCCAAATTTTCCAAATGC
>JAAUXT010058683.1_pt1 | contig 14029 bp, 13 predicted proteins | sample 7278171 | NCBI WGS metagenome assembly JAAUXT01 (sample SAMN14350112, study PRJNA611818) | marine sediment metagenome | isolation source: surface marine sediment (1.8m) | place: French Polynesia: Moorea | collected 2018-08 | reverse complement strand
TCAAATTTGGAAGTGTAGGAAAAATGGGGTGTGGATGTAGAAATGTCTCCATATCTCAGAAGGCACAAATATTTGGTGAATGAAGTATATTGATGAAATGTAGTATTTTATATGGGGGTTTGAGAGGCAGCATTTGATTTTCATTTTTGAAAATTTTTAAATGTTTTTTAGGTGGGAGTAAAGTTGGGTTGAAAAGTCATTTTTCATAGAAAATTCAAAAATGGATACGAGGCAATTCTTTTGGTTGATATGTAGATATTGTTGTGAAATGATGTGTAAAAGTTCCATTTGATCAAATTTATTCCATTTGGGTGTGTGCTAAATGAGTTCCCAAGTTTTGAATATTGAGTGAAAAAATTCAGAATTTTGACAAAAAGTGACCCAAATTAGAGTGAGCCAAGTCAGAGTGAGCCAAATCAGAGCAAGCCAAATCAGAGCAACCCAAATCAGAGTGAGCCAAATCAGTACAACTGAAATTTCCTCAAATCACCGCGAGCTCCATGGAGCTATTTTTTTGTGTGTTTTAGTCTTTTTTGCACATGTGTGGAAATTCGTCACTTCCTGGCCAAAAGAACAATGCCACACACAGTTGTCCCCGTCTTTCGTAAATTTTCGAAATGTGCGCAAGAAGCAAGATCCTTGCACCCAGCGCACGCTTTTCTGCCTGATGTGGCTGCGATATCGAGAGACGCCTGAACCTGGTACATGAACATCTGTTCTTTGCTGAGAGCCAGTTTTCCCCCTAACTCTGTCAGATATCAGCTGGAAGTCTCTAAACTTGGACACAAATCATAATTATCCGGATCAGCTGCATGCAAGATCGTGAACACGCACTGTTTCTGATGCCGAGAACAAGCAATACACAAAAAGTTGATCTAATCGGTTCCGAACTGACACCTGGCGCAGCAGAGCTTTGCGGACCATGCAGTCATGCAATTTTCAGTCTTCTCCTCTTAGTGAAGTGAAAATATTTGTTGTGACAAAGCAGCAACAGACTTCTTGTTCACAGCGCTCTTGAAATGAACTCAAAATTCAGCAGGCAACATAAAACTGTTGCGAAGGTTTTCCCTGTAATCTGTCCAAAGAGCTGAATGGCCTGAGACAAGTTTGGTTTTTAGCCTGTCAAGATGACAATATCTTGAGATGACGTCGCCTCTAATTAGCGCTGCGGGAAGCCCTGAGGACCCAAAATAAAGCGACTCTCCAACAAAAGCGTGTGATCATATTTACACATGCTCCGCCAACGAAGAGAAATACCAAAGACAAGACCGTCTCTTTTGCGGTCAGATAAGGTAAAAAGAAATCAGTTCCGATTTTGCCGTTTTGCTTGGAGGTTCTGCTCATGTTGGGTCACATATCACCACCTAAATAGGGTTGTCAGTTGGATTCAGGACATTGAATATCATAAATTTAGCTAATTTAGTTCACAAAAAGAAGCCTTCCTTCCTTTTCCATTCGAAGACCACACATGCAGGCGATGTCTTGGGCGACAAAAAAGTTTTTGACGTTGGATTAAAAACTTCACAATTTTATGTTCTCAACCGTTTCCAAATCGATACATTTCACTGAATTGTCCAAAATAACTGCACAAAAACTTTCTTCTCCCGTGCGCAAAAGAACCCTCCAGCGAGACTGTAACTGCAAAGTCCTGAAGAACCCTCAATCAAATGTGTCGGGGTCGGGGAGGAGTGGACTGCGTGCAGGATGGGGTACTTGGGCACGACGCCCTGTAAATCCTTCTCTGTTTTCGAAAGAGAATTTCATATGTATTTTGGCGGAAAAATCTGTCTCAACATCAATCAATATCTTATCAATCGGCTCTCTTTGTCAAGGCATTTCCGTATCGAACGTTCACCACTTATCTGACGCAAAACATTTGCTGTGAACCTCGTTCTTTCAGCTGGCATCGAATAAAATATTGACGCCAGTTACGATACACACGATCATGACTTCTGAACTCCCAACTGCATGACGAGAAAGTGCACAGCCACGCTCTGTGAGCCCCGAAAGATTGGGTAACTGTTGTTTGTTTACTTGCAGATGTACGAAGAAGGAGCTCAATTCAGATGTTTGGTTCCAGAATGCCTACTGCCATAACAAGAAGACCAACAGATCTTTGTCCTGCCCAGAAACGGGAGTTAACACGTCATGTTGCACATTTCACAGACAAAAGCATTTGCGCATGCTTCCAGAACAATTGGATAAAATCACGAAAAATAACAAGACGAAACTGAAATCGGGAAAACTGGACAATGCAAAAGTACGCGTGTTGACTATGCGTGCAACACGATGGATCTCACTGGTATCACACGAAGCGCAAAACGGACTTGGTGCAACAATCCATGCAGACCTGTGCTGAATTTGTCAGCATAAAGATAAGCTACCGTGCACTTTAAAATCACGACGACACCCACACCGACAAACCAAAAGCCAACTTTGTCATAAAATTCGTGATGTAAGATGCACCTGATGTACGTGATGCACATTTGGACTTGCTTCTTGTCTGGAAACTTCTGAGTTACAGCAGACGCGTGAGGCGTTCAATCGGTTTGCAAACAAGGCAAATCAAATCCACTGTTCGTATTTATTACACTGTTCATTTTCTCAGCATATTTTCCCTTGCCTCACAGAGGAAGGAGTGAATGCTGTCGTTTTCTTTTGTTGCTTGGACTAAACGTCCCGTTCTTAATGTATGTTGTACTCGTACAGAATTACTCTGCAACAGTTCTTCCACGCACATTGTTTGGCAACATGGGAGGTGATTTCCACGTTTTCACCGACGTTCCAGTTGCCCCCAACCAAAATGTCACTGTCGAGAGAACTGAGCTGCTCATGAAATAGAAAGTTCGAAAGATACGCGGTGTTTGTTGGACCTGTGTTTCTTCTTTTCGTAATGTCACAGTCCCATTTGCGCACAGAAACGAAACCAAGTTTGGAGTGCCCAGTCGTCAGTCGAACAGAAAAGAATCAGAGACCAGCTGCTTTGTTTTGACAAAATGCGCCACACGTCACGACTCACCTTGCCACCCAAAACTTTTGGGCAAAACATTCTTGCATTTGGTGTCTTTGCGCTTCGGTTGGGCACAGAAATTGGTTTCACGTCCAAAGCGCAAACATCGCACTTCCACGTGGCTTTCGCCGTCTGTGTCTGAAACAGGTTTGAATACCAGGGCACAAAACCCACGGGCAGACTTACTTTCCTCTCAGTATTTGTTTTCAAGACATATATACTTTGTGTCGCATACCTAAACTGTCGGACTCTTTGAAGCTTGAGGAAATTATACAAACTCGCGACCTTCCTGATTTAGAAAATCTAGTGGCAGCCATATTGGCAGTTTGGCCAAAGGATTAACATGGGTAATGGATGTGAAAACTAAAACTCCCCTCAAATCTACTGAACATTCATTGGGACGTTAATCTTTAAACCAAATATCGCAGCTAGTTGAGAGGGACTCGAGATGAGCAGCAGTCAAAGGTGCCCCAAGCATCTCTTTGGTACATTCTATTCCCCCCACTCCAAGATTCAAATTGAAGGGTATTTGTGAAAATTCACAATGCCCCACGAATGATCTGGTACATATTTGCAAAGTTTCTTCTCAAACACACGAGTGTTTAAAGGAACTGTTGAAGTAGCTACAACGTAGCTTCAGAAGACTTACTTCTGCAACTTCAAACGGCACCGCCAGCAAAAGGAATCAAATTTAACTTTTCATGAACAAACTTGAAACTTAAAACCATTGTTACAGCCTCCTTCGAATTTTACCCAACACATATTTCCACTGGAGGTTCACCCTCGTGCAGAACTGCCACACCATTCCATGGCTCTACGTGCACATATATTGAGAGAACACCACCGCTGGAGGAACAACCTTTCACAAATCACAACAGTTTAACGAAAATGATCACTCAGGAAGGTGGGAGAAGAAATCAGAGACAAAAGAGTGCTCGTTTTCTGGTGCCCACGACACCGAAAAGTTCCGAGGCTGAATTAATTTTCTTGGCCATTCATCAAGCAAAATCCACAGCAAACAAGAAGGCTACGCCTAAAAAGCGTGTGGTCCATAACTCAACATGGTGAAATTTTGCCAGAATCATTTTTGACCCATTTTAAGAAAAAAGTTTTTTTTTTAACTCAACATGGTGAAATTTTGCCAGAATCATTTTTAGCCCATTTTAAGAAAAACAATTTTTTTTGGTGAAGTTGAGTTTGGATGTTGAGTTTGGGGGGGGGTGTAACTCAACATACCAAAAAAAACCAAAAATACTTAAAATGGCCTAAAAATGACCCTGGTTGATTTTCACCATGCTGAGTTACCCCCCCCCAACTCAACATGTCTACATACAGACATGCACATACAGACTGATGGTGATTACACTAAGCGTGTGGTAACACCCTTCGGGACCACACGCTTAAAATGGAGTCTGGCTCTTATTTTGTTGGCAGGACGGTGATTCCCGAAAAAATGTGCCAGACCCTGCACATCAAGGAGTGCACTAGAGAATGTACACACACATGCACACACACACACACACACACACACACACACACACACACACACACACACACTGCACAAAGCGCACGATGGAACGATCGGGATCGCACGCTTGACAATGAGCAAAAGTCTCAAAACAATCAACCTGGTTCAAAAGTACAGGTAATGGTCGTGCACCTGACAGTTTTTGCCTCAAGACACACATATCAAAACAATGACGCTGAGACGAATTGTGTCCAAAGCTGCGACAAGGCTGTTGAGGAGGAAACAAAACAATGGCACAACAGTTTTCACACGCTTGCGAAGAATCAAACTCGAGCCACTGAACAAGCGATTCTCCACCTGTTTTAGGTTCCAATCACGTGTGCGGGTGGCGACCAACGAGTCCACAACCTGACCAACATTGAGCCAAAAGAACGAAAAAACATACCCAACGAATTTCACAGGATTTGAACGAACATTCCAAACCCTGACTCCCAGATTCTATACCCAGGCAATGACAACTGTGAACAAAGTTACAAGAACGTTTTCTTTTGCGTCCCCACACCCTCAACTCCAAATTCAAACCGAATGCTCATCGCGAGCAGTTTATTCAGCTCTGTTCCCGTGCGTGTTCAGAGAACTGCAAACTTTTCATGAAAAACTATTCACGAGGTAAACGTCAGAAATTTCGTGTGCCTGTTTTATTCGCAATTCTGCATGAGATTGGAACTACAGTTCTGTCATCACAGTACATATCTCGTTGCACACAACAGGTTGTGATGCATAGACAGATTTTGCCCAGTTCTGGACATTTATGGCGAACGAGAACAACGCCGACGTTCAAATTGTTTTCATGTGCTTGTACATGAGAACACACGCCACTGTTCCGTCTCTCGTTCTTCACGTTCTTCATGCAACATGGAGGAAAAATTCCTCTGACATTGCTGCACACAACGGTCACCCGAGTTCTCGAACTCCAGAGGAATTGCAGCGGATTCGGGGGAGAGACATGAACCCGAAGTTCACTTCGCGTACGTTTGCACCGTCAGGTGCCTTGATATGACTTGGCCATGCTAAATGTTTCAATTGTAGAGAATCCCCTCCAGGTCAAAAAAGTCCTGCACCCGAATCCGGTGTCCGCCAAAACTACCGTACTGTCTCGTGTATAAGACGCACTTTTTTGCCCCAAAATTGAACATCAAAAGAAAGGGTGCGTCTTATACATGAGTATGAATTTACTGTATTTTTAATGAACCTTGGTACCAGAAAATGGGACCAAATTTTGGGGTGCGTCTTATACACGAGACGGTACGGTACACCTGACGCGATTGGCCTCGAAGGCAGTGCTGTCCAGATCTTTTCGTCTTTCCAAAGCTACACACACTCGTGCAGCCTCGTGGCACAACCAGTGCAAAACTTAACACGTTCTGCCTCACACATAGTCTCGCTTCTCTTGAGTCCACGGACAAGTAGATGAGCCCTGCTTTGTCGAAGGCCCTTGTGACTGAGTTGCAAATAGAATGGCAGAATCTTCACACCCGTACTTTCTGAACACGACGTCAACACGCGCAGTCCGAGACAAACCGACAATTCCGTGGCATTACGAGCCTCGTTCACTCCACAAAGATTTGTCACTGCTGGTTTTCCACAAATTTGGTTGAAATCTTGTTTCAAGAGCACTTTTGGAATGTTTCAGTCACCTAACATCGCGTTCCACATTGTGATGGATCTCGGTAAAGAAATATTGAGCAATAAATACCCTACAGTTACATTCTTCATCAGAAGACCAGTCTCTTTGCCAAACCTGCAACGAGAGGAAGAGTTCGATGCGATATCTGCTGTCAACACTTGGACCCGCTCACATCAGAAAGTTGTCAATCTGGTGCAATTTCTGCCTGTTGTTCTTTGTGCAAGCGAAGAGGCTTCTGACGCCAAATTCTTGGGAAAAAATGTCAATGTGGTCCAAAGGCACATTGAGACAGGTTTGGATTTCCTTGAAATTGGACCCACAGTGCACCCCTCAAATTTTTGGTCCATTTTGTTGCACCTAATTTTCAAGAGTTGTACGGACACTCCCAAACAAAGAGCGCTTTGGTGTTTTTAACTGTGAGGAAAAAGTCAACTTCAGTTCCCAGACATGCCAGAGTCCGATCTTGTGTCGGTCCAGAACGTCTTCCACTGATGAGTTTCAATCGTTGCGAAGAATAGTATGACATCGTTTGGGACACTTTTTGCTCCTTGGATGACAATGAGTCGAGACCAAAAACCATTTTCGTTTGTCCCAGGCCAAAGTGTTTCTTTGTTGGGGTGGTGTAGAGTGGGGTGTGGAGGTGCAACATTGATATTTTGCCTCAATCTGCCCAGATTTTTCCAGCTTGACCCTTGTAAACTTGAAGGCCTGTCTGTGGAGGTTACCGGTAGCTTCAAACCTTTTAGATCGAGTACCACTGGGGACGACCCAAAACGTTTTCTGCACAGCAACAGGCAGGACTGTCAGTGACTACAAACAAGGCAGGCTTCCGCCTGCTGGGGGCTGCTTCTTTGATGGTCACTGAACATTGTTGTAGTACCAGGGTCACTGTTCACGACACTGATCTTGACAGTCATTTGGAATGATCAAAATCTGAGTTGTAGTTTTGCAACATTGTGGGTTGGTGTGGGTTGGTTTGAGTGAAGTATCCCTTTGAGTTGAAAAAAAAACAAACCATGTGACTGAGGCAACTGGAAGTCAACATTTGAGGTCGAACATCAGCCACGTGCCCACAAAGAGCAACTACAGGCACACACATTTGCAATCTGCTGACGTAGAAGCATTGTCGGGAAGCACAGGATATGCGTTGTGAGAAGCGCCATCACACAAAAACTTATCAATTCATCCTGAGGCACAAGGTGCCTGTGGGGTCCTCACCTGCTTCAGAATCTTGCAGCTTCCGCTTGAGACTGGGTCTCAGCTCCGGCTCCTTCACCACCGCCGCGGCGCTGCTCGGTCGCGGGAGCAGGTGACCAGGCGTCGGAGCTGGCTTGTTGCTGAAGTAGGGCATCTGCAAGGCCTGAAACAGGACAGCGTGGATCACAATCAGCACAGCGATGCACACGAAGCGAAGACATTCACTGCACCAGAAAGGTGCGGTACTTGAAGGTTGTAAAACGTACTTGCGTCGTGCTGCATCTGGAAGATGGGTTCAGTCTCAACATGTCGCCCAGCAAGTCCAACACGTCATCAGAAGCGGCTGAGAATATCTGATTCAGCGGCGTTCCCGGGAATTTATTGAACTGGATGTAATCTGGAAGCGATGTCATTCCCTGAAACAACAAAGCACAAATCTACAACCGGACACGGCTTTCACAAAAGACTTTTTTTCTTATCAACGGGCAATTACGACGCGATTGTTGTGTGCGACCGTGAAGCTGAGGCAAGACAACAGCGGTAAAACTTGCAGCCCAAAATAGCCAGCATGGGCACACTCAAAAAGAAAAGTTCAACTTGCCGGCCAGTCGTCTTCAGTTGGTGTGCCCAAGGTTTGGAAGATTCGACTCAGCTGATCAAGATCGGAGTCTCCAGGCAAAAGTGGCGCCTGTCGCGTGATAAAATCCGATCTTTGCAACTGGTCCGAAGTGGCAGTGTCACACATCAAAACCAACAAATGAGAGTCCGACAGGAACTCACTCGCAACAGCAGTTCGGCGAGAATGCAGGCTGTTGCCCAGACGTCGACCCCGGTTCCGTAGTTCCTGGCCCCAAACAAGAGTTCTGGTGGTCGGTACCATCTGCCAACAAACTAAAACTTCAGTCAGGCTCATTTTGATAATTTTCAGATTTCCTAACACTACATGTACTTCTTCAAGTTTGTTCTGGTCAGTGTTAGATATTATTTTTGAACCCAATGGTGGGGCAGGTGCTTCGTCCTCGTCACGAAACAACTCGTCGTGTCGGAATTCAAACAACCACGCGTGACTTGTTTCGTCCCCTCGAGATTTTAGAGAACTTTTATTTGTGCGCATTGGTACCTTGTGACGACTTGGTGTGTGTAGACCCGATTTGGAGATCCAAAGAACTTTGCAAGACCAAAGTCAGTAATTTTCAGAACCCCTTTTTCGTCGATCAGCAAATTGTTTGGCTTCATGTCCTGCGAAAATATAAAACACAACACTGAGCAGTGTCGGCACACGCCAAAATGCCTCAATCAGTTTTTTGCCTCTTCAACGTGCCAGCACCAGTTGGCCTCACAGGACACTTGCAGATTTTACCAAACAGCAGAGGTGGGGGCGGCGTGGAAGGGAAGGAGGTCCATCCACATGATTTTTCCCAAAGGGTGACTGCAAAACACACGCCGAACCGAATATGCTTCGCATTCAGCGTGTGCAAAAAAGACTCTCTCTCAAAAATTGGGTTCGGGTCCAACACCTCCTGTATTCAACAAGTGGTTCTTGATTCTGCTGGGAGCATCTGACATTGCGGAAACAAATTCATTGTGTGCAGTGTCATGTCGCGCTCGTGAGCAGCTGCCGACAACATCAACTGAACGTACCCGATGAAGTATCCAGTTGGTGTGGAGGTACTCCAACCCCTGCAGCATCTGAACCAAGTACGACTTGATGTGGGGTGGCGTGAGCACCAGACTGGTGTCTTTGATAATGATCTGAGAAAACAGATGCTGCTTCTTGTACGCACCACAGTCACAGTGAATTTGACTCAACAAACGACTCGACAAAAAGGAGCGTGAAACTCACCTCCAGATCGATGTCCATGTACTCCAGCACCAAGCTGACATTGGACCTCTGACCGAAGACATCGACCAGCTGCAAAGAAGAATTGAACTATTGGATCCTTGCTGATGCGGTTTTGGAATGAGCTTCGGGAGAACAGGACACGAGCCAAAAGATTGCAACCTGTGATGAACTCTCACCCCAACTATGTGTTTGTGTTGGAGTTCCTGCATCAGTTTGATTTCGCGCAGAGCAGTTCTGTTGATTCCATCAGCCGCTTCGGCTCGCGTTCCAATTTTGATCTGAAATTACAAACGAGACTTTTCACGTGAACTGTCATGAAGTTTTTGGCGTCGTTTGTTTTTCCGGAATGAAACATCAAGGAACAAGAAGAGGCTGACATATTTCTTCACTTACTTTTTTGACTGCAACAATTCTCCCGTCATTTTCGATGTCTCTTGCTTTGTAAACTGTTGCAAACTGTTGAGAAAGAAACATTTTGAAGATAAGCGAGGACGCAAAAATAATACACACTTCTCAGGACAGTTTTCAGTCTGAAAATTGCAGTGGATCGAAACCGTGGCAGAATCGGAAATCTTGCTTTTTCTGAGTCTTGGCTTGTTCGTGGAAAATCAGGCATGGCAAAACAATTCGAATTGTCCGAGCCGAGGCGTGTCGCAGTTCTCCCCTGTCCGTCACAAAGTGGCACACCCACGTGGATCTCCACCTCACGCTCATGGGACCATTGTTGACGGGTCCCACATCAAGTGGATTTGGACGAAAACATCTTTTTGATTGGAATCAATCAACATTTTTCAAGCGGTGAGCTCCAGGCCAAACACAAAGTGGTTTTCACTCAGCCAGAAACGCCTGCATGCCCAGAACACAAGACTTCCGCCTGTCAGTGGCTGCAAAGTTATTCACATTTTTCAACAAACTTTTCACATTTTTCAACAAACATGCTGGCACACTGAACGGGCGCACAGAGAGACTGTGTGAGATCAAGTTCACGTATCTCGATTTGTCCAAAAGTTGTGGGCACCCTGTGTCCTAAACCCCGTGTGTGGTTTGTGGGCATCCCTTGTGGCACACAGGTGACTTTCACCTTGAATCTGAAACTGGCTGAGGGGTGCGATCAGCTCATCTTAACCATTGTTAGACTCGCCTGCTGGCGCGCTTTTCAGGTGATTTGAAGAGGCTGCACCATGGTTGAAGGTCGCACAAATTTAGGATTTCAGGAAAGTGCTTGAAATAGACATTCAACAAAGATTTTGGAAGGCTTAATTGATCTGTAATTTGGTGACCAGTTTTCAGGTGCAGATAATTTGGCATATTTGGGTGTATTATGTTGATTGAAATTGATCCTTTGTACATTGCTCATACGTGTGCGTTTTAGTTGCATGTATTTTGGTTGCAAGCATTTCGGGCTCTTGCATTTTGGTCGCTGTGCATTCTGGTTTCTCAAATCACCGTGAGCTCCACGTCTAATTGCCTGTCTGGAGCTGGCGTGCGTGAAACAGTTGGAATTTGGCTCGGGACGCGGCGATCGAATCCGATATCGGGCCCAGCCAACAGAACCAAACAAAACTGCAAACTGATGTTGTCCAGTTTGCGAGTCCCTCTCCTAACCCATGTTTGCAAGCCCCCTGCAACTTGTCAACACAAATCCGGCATAACACTTGAGCGATAATACAGCTACCCAGTGGTTGTTTGTTGTTGTAATGGGGTATTGTAATTGTAAAACACACATTTCGTTGAAGGCAAGAACCACCCGGGATTTCTTTTGTATTCAGACCCCAGTAATGAGCTGAGTTACCTGCCCTTCGCCAATGAAATCAATTTTTTCATATCGCTTTGACTTGTCTTCTGCCATCCCGTTAAGGTGGTCTGCAAACATGAGCAACTAAACGGCACTGAATGAGCTTGGCGCATGAGGGTATCACGGTCCTGATCGATACAACGATCCATTTGTCCACTGTCCACTGACTTCGCTTGGCTATATTTTTTTCGCACGGTTTTTGGCAATCATACATTCCGTCACTCAGGCAAACAAACCACTGTTATCAATTTAAATGAAACGGGAAGATTGGATCTTTGACTGTCAAAGAAATTTCATGTGTTCTCATTTCATAAAAAAATCTATGATGTTTTCAATGTATATTTGTAGGGCACAAGACTTGCTTTGCAAATTTGATTGTTTTTCAGTCTATTTATGTTGGTATCTATAATCTAAAGAATAAATTGATTCAAAATCAATCTATAATCTTCCTATACCATCATGCAGCACATCTTTTCATCAGAAGAAAGCCAGCAAAAATCCAATTCCATGTCAAGTACTTCCTTCCAAAGGAAACAAAACAGAAATGAGAAATAAAGACAAAGAGTTTCATCAGGTTTTTGCGTTGTTATTTTTAACAGCAACTGAGAGCTATGAAGAGCTCCTCATCAGTCCTTCAATCAGGCTTCTTTGAAGTGGCCTTCAATTGTTTTGGAGAGATACTTGGATTACTTGTGAGTACACACACAGACACACAGAAATTTCTGATGTCACAAAAACACAAAAAGCAAAATAGAAATGAAAGAAGGAAAAGAGAAAATGAACAAAATATACAAGATAAGAAATAGAATAAAATTGCTTCTCTCCCAAAGTGATTGTGGGCTATTTGCCCCCTTGAATGTTTTTCTTCTCCTTATCTTCATTGTACTTCCCCCCATCCTCAATAGCCCCCTTCAGACTGCACCATCAAGATCCTAATTAATATAATAATAATAATATTAATAATAATTCTAACAATAGAAATTACATTGGTAAAGATATAATTATACAATAATATAATATATTATTGTGTATAATATTATTATATATAACAATTTACACTGTGATTTGAGAGTGTGTTGGACATACATGAGAGCTCATAAGTTGTTAGGAAAACGAACGAGCACAAATAGGCTTGTCAAAACAAATACTCCGAAGTACTGTAGCCAGAACAGAACAGACCCTTTTGTTACCGATGTTTCAATATCATATAACTCAAGATTCAAAGCCATTGATAACATATTTACTGGGTCTCTTTGTTGCTAATTTTGGAACCATTTTGACTCACTGCTATATATGTTTGATTTGTATAACTTTTTGAGGCTATTTATGGTCCACTTTGAATATTCATAAAAATTATGTACTTTTGAATTGAAGTACTAAATAGAACTTTGTCTACATTTTCCATGGTTACAACAAAGGGAAATTAGTCTGTAATTTGTGTGTCCCTTTAGGGACTCGCTCTTAGTGGCTCGCTGAATTCTTTTTTTGTGTGAAATGCCACCTTGGCAAAGATGTCCCATCCTGTCTGTGTCCCCCTGGACAGGACTGAATGAACATTTGGGATGAGGTCCTGTATCTCAGTCAAGATGTCTCAGTCAAGTGTGTCTCTCCCCTGCAGGACTGAAATGGTCATATCTCAGCTTCTAATTCAGAGAGCATTGATGTTTGGTTCATATAAAAGGTCTTTGAAAGCACTTTCTGTTTTTTTTATGATTTGGTTGCCATGGTAACATTTCCCTTGCAACCATAAGTGCAAAGTGTAAAAAAATCAAGAAGTTTTGACTGCCAAAACAAAATGAAGGGCCACATTGCACCTGCAGTTGCCTTCAAGCACTGCTTGTCTTCTTTTCTTTTTTCCCCAAGAATCATTTCTGTGGATTGCAGTCCACTGTGGCAACTTTCATTGTTCAGGGTAAGCGTTATGTTGTACTGTAAAGGAATTTTTATATGGTGTGTTTTGGATTTTTTGAAGAAAATATTTATTATTGTCAGGATGATTGGTTGTATAAAAATTGAGAATGAATGTTTACTGCCTATCAGCTCTTGTTACTTGATCAGCAAAACAATCACCTATTCTCACTTTACCTCAATCATTTTCAGGTGATTTGAGGAGGTTGCGCTGTTTGGAAGCTCATAGAGTGACCTGAACAGGGCAACCTAAACAAATCACCTTCAGGCAACATCAACCAAAAGTATGTGTACACCTGTTTCATGGTCAAGATTGGGATCAATTTCAGGTCTTTGGGGCTTTTTTGGTTCAATTTGGGTTGAGGATAATGCACCAGGAAGGAAAATGTATAGTTTGAATTTTTGGGTTCTTTAGGTCAAAAAGTTCAAATTTGGAGGTGCAGAAAATTTGGGACATGCTTGGACAAATTGGTCCATATCTCAAAAGTATAAATATTTGGTGAAAGAAGTATATTGATAGTATTTGGATAGATTCAGCTGCATTCTTAGTGATAAAAATTACATAAATATTTATTGAAATTGATAATTTGTGTATCTGCTTGTTTGTGTTTCAATACTCAAAATTTATTACATGGTATTTAGATGGGGTGAAAGTTTGGGCACAAATTTATGATCTTAAGAAAGTTTTCCTCTGAGATATTTGGTGAAGATTTTAGCAAGCTTTATGTGCAATCAGGTGGGAAGTTTCAATGCACAGATAATTTGGATAATTTGGATAGATTTAGCTGTATTCTAACTGATAAAAATAACATAAATATTTGTTGAAATTGATAATTTGTGTATCTGCTTATTTGTATTTCGGTCACTGTGTTTAGGTCACTGTGTTCAGGTTACTGTGTTTGGGTCACTATGTTTGGGTCACTGTGTTTAAGTCAGTGTGTTCAGGTCACTGTCTCAGGCTTATTAGACTGGATTAGAACTCGGAAGAAAGAACATCGTATCGAACGGTTGAAGCTATAATCCGAAGAGAGTGCATTATGGAACATCCTCCTTTCACAGAAATTTTGAAAAGATCAAAAACTACATTTTTTCACACTTTGCATGCATTACTACCAGCTGCC
>JAAUXT010028086.1_pt1 | contig 14029 bp, 16 predicted proteins | sample 7278171 | NCBI WGS metagenome assembly JAAUXT01 (sample SAMN14350112, study PRJNA611818) | marine sediment metagenome | isolation source: surface marine sediment (1.8m) | place: French Polynesia: Moorea | collected 2018-08 | reverse complement strand
TTGACGCTCAGCATCAGAATCTGGACAGAAGTGCACCACTATCAAAATTATCCTAGTCAAGGCACCCCCAATTTGCAGGTTATTCACGGCCCAAGCAGAAAACCTTCGCAGAGGCATCACGATTAGAAGCTGTTTTGTGGTGTTTGATTTGCTCCGTGAATTGGGAGAAATATTTTTGGCCGTACAAAGTGTGTATGGTTTGTTCCGAATTTGCAGGAGCAGGGTATGCAAAGTTGTTTTGTTGAAGCCCTTCTGAACACAAAAGCGACAAACAGGAGTTTACCAAACCTGCAAAACGTTGGTGTTTGCGTCATCGTCAAGTGAGAATTTACCCTCACCACAACTTGCGACAAGCAGCCGGAGGTTGGGTGTGTGCACCCTGCTGACTCAGAGGTGCATGTGAAAAGGTGTTTCTGGGAGTTCATTGTCATCTGGAGACTACTTGAAGTCTCGCAAATACGTTTTGACATCTGCTTTTCTCAGCCATTTTGGGTAAAAAGGACTGCAAAATGCTTCTGTGTTTTGGCCAGATCTTTGCTGGTTTGTTGAGCGTGTGACATTTTGCAGTCCTTTGTCGCTTTTGTGTTCAGAAGGGCTTCAACAAAACAACTGACCACATCCAGCTTCAACTCATACCGAATCACTGAAAACTCTTCCCACCACGACGGGTTCATTTCGCGCGTGCTCAAACAACTCATTGCATCACTCTGGTGTTTGGTGTGGGCGTGAGCAGCAACAGTCGCAACAACAGTTCACCTGGCCCTTTGCGTGGTGAACTTTCTAGGTTATGTTTCGTTGACTCTTCAAAATTTCGTCCGGATGGAGACACAATCCACACTTCAGTTTCTGCACAGCAAACATGTCTTTCAAAATCAGCTGCACATGTTGATTGACGCAAACGAGAGTGTTTCTCGGCCTCTGGTTGTAGATGTGAAAGCCTGTTTGGTCTGACACACATATCATTTGCAGTTCCAACTGGAACCGTCCCGATGGAAAAGTCGAAAGCATTGAAAAGACTTGAAGTACGAGTACTCAGAGTGTTTGAAATGCGCGTGAACGAAAATCGACTTCCCAGGTTCAGGAGCTGAGCGCCCAAGCCTCGAACTGAGCACCATAGGGGAGACCGTTGCCACCAACGACCGCAACGATTGATGGTGCAAACATTTCCAACTGTCAACAAATTGCAACAAATTCTACAAAGTGATAAAAGTCGTTTTTACCCTTTTATCTGGACAATTCAGCAGGTAGGTCAGGATTTTCTGTGTTTGCTTTGCACCGAACTGGGCGTTCACCACACCTCGCGTTGTGTTTCTGGGTGATCTCAACTGCAGGAATCATGTTTCCTGCGTCGTCAATGAAAACATTGGGCAGTCCAACACGCAACCTTTGTTTGGTTTCAAAAATTGATGTCACTGAGAAGTTTTGGTTTGCTATTTCAGTTGAGCGTGAGTTGATGCAATCTCGTTCTCTTGAGAGACCAGGCCAAATGTTGCGCAGTGAGAAATCCGGCCCTCGCCAATTAAGTTGAGCTCTTTCACAATCATGAAACGAATCCTCGAGACGAAGTCGAGAGGATTGGTTTCTAGCAGGACAATGAATCCGAAAACTACGAGTGCTCGGCGTGCCTTATCAACGTACACTGCAGTGGTATCAATGTAACATCGCCGCACTCGTTCGACTGCTTTCGACGGCGAAAGATGCAAAGGGTTCATACTTCGAGAATTCAGGGGTCACAAAACTTGTCGGCCGTGACCTCAATGCCACAGAAATGAGTTTTCCCCCAAGAGAAGAAGCCCTTTTCAAACACACCACTTCAAACGTATGACAATCCTGAGAAACCAAACATGTCCAGAAAGTCGTGGTCACCGACCGCCGAGATGTTGCTGCACACCACGACCACGTTCTCGCAGGTACAAACCTCACTTGGGATCAAGCTGCATCTGGCTGAATTTTTTGAACAATCATTCAGCATCGGACCGTGAACAGTTTGAGGGGACACACATTTTGTTTGGGCTGTCCAAAACCTCCGGGCTGCACGTGCACCATGAGCCGTTCCACATTTGATACAACTCAGGAAAATGGTGATGTTCCATTTACGTGTGTCGGCTGGCCGAGTGAGCCCAAATGGCTGACTTCGCCCACTTAGCCCCATCTCCAAGCTTGGAGCGAAGAGGCGCAATTTCGCCTCCGGCCAGCTGAGTGGCGCCACTTCGCCGGCCAGCTGCACACGTTTTTGGAACTCGCCCATTGAATTTGCTCGAAACGACGTGCCCCGTTCTCACGGCTCGCAGAACAGGAAGCTCTCCTTCCACGTGACCTCGCTTTTGTGGTGCTGTTGTCGAGGCGGAAACACAGTCAATTGATTTGGATTGCAAGGTGAACCTCGCGTCACAGGATGCTCGTTTCTGTTTGGCCTTTGTTGACGACTCTCTGATGGCAACTCCACAAACAGCCTCTCCAAACACTCGAAGCTGCTGAAATCCTGCCAATCTAATTTCTCTCCACACGGAATGTTGACGAAGAGAGAGGGAACTTGTCGGAGCCGTGAAACAAACTCAACAACAGACAAAAATATTGGCCTCGTGTATCCGAAGAACCAGACATTCGAGGGCACAAACACAACAAAGACGAAACGAAAAACCTGACACCAAACCGACTCTAACCAACCGAACATCCTTGCGAGAACAAAAGTCTTTTGTTGTTGTTTTTCTTCTCGTCTCAACAAATTTACCTTCAAACCATTCCTTGACCCCGGGCTGAGATTTCACAGAGAGGCTCAGACCAAACTTTGCTTTGACACCAAAAGTCCTTTTTTGTGGGCCTGTCCAACAAGGAAACCCTTGTGTTCCGCAGAAGTTGACAAATTCAGCTGAACTGTACAGCCCAGAGAAACTCCACTGGTGTGTGTGTGTGTGTGTGTGTGTGTGTGTGTGTGGGAGGGGGGGTCCAGTGACCGGCTTGTCGTGGGATCCCCCCCCCCAGGTGCAGACCTCGCCAACCCAAGTCCTACCAGGGGAAGTCTGCTGACTAGCTGGTCACGGGACCCACCCCCAACCCCACGCCAGGCCAGCCCAACTCCTACCAAAGGGGCTCTGCAACAACTTTCCAAAAGAAGCAAAAAAGGAGCTCGTGGACAAGACGTTTCGGCGGTTTGGTAAAGCTTACACACCATTGGAATAATTGCGAGGGGTGGGAACAAGATAAACGTTGGGTAGACTGTGGGCAATTCTGTTGAGAAATTTTCGCTTTGGACCCATCTCCCGTCAGTTGATGCTCGTTTGGTTATTTTTGCTTCTGCAGGGTCTGCACACGACTGAGGAAGAACCATGCCAATTTGTCCGACAAGTGAACCGGACCTGTGCAACAGGGATCCAAATGGGCTCAACTCTCACATCAAGGTACCGGTGGTGTGAGTGCAAGGACACCAGATTGCGTTGAGCTGGTGCTGTGAAAACGGACGAGATGGTCTGACGCCAAAGGCGATGTGCAGATGCGGGCGGGTCTTGCTGGCGGTTGGACACTTCTCGAAAAAAAGAAAAGCAACCTTTTCTTAGCTCTTCAGCGCCATTCAGCCTCAGTGCAATGCATCTTTCCAAGTTCTGACCAATTGCTGATTTCTGATGTTCACCTGTTTCCATTTCAGGTCACGTTCGAAGACTGCTTTGCGGAGCCCGAGGGCGCCCACAGCGCTGACTGCGTGTGGAAATGCGCCTACAAATGCTTCGAGGGAGGCAAAAACCTCTTGTACATGATCCTCACATTCTTTTGTGCAATCCCAATGGCTCTTTATTGGGGATGTTGCTTTGCTAAAGTTGCCTTTTTTCATATTTGGTTTATTACACCTTGGCTTGCCTTGCTTGAAATTAATTGTGGAGTTATGAAGAAGCTGTTCACTATCTTGATGGAATGCTTCTTGGGTCCCTGCTGTTCCACCATGGGTCTTTTCTTCAGCAACGTCAAGGTGGAGAACAAGTAAAGGGTAATGTGGACAGGGTTTCTGCAGGGTTTCGTTTTTGGTGCGGCCGCTATGGCTGCAGGGTTGTTCAGACCTCAGAATCAGGAAAATCCTCATCGGCACATTGGAAAGATGTCGCTCAAAATCTCCCTTTTTTGTGCGAAGCAGGAAACATGACGCTTCGATGCGCTTGTGCATGTGCAAGTTCATTGCACCAAAAATCTCTGTGATATGTAAACACCTATATGCGGTCAATTCGTGACTATTGTGTAGTTAGGCGTTGAATTTTGCGTTTCTTGATCACCATCTATCCAGAACGGCGAAAGTTTTGGCCTTCCAGAACAAATCCAACTTGTCAGCCTGAGTGATTGAGCCTTCTCTGAAATGCGAGTGTGTTTTCTTCTGACGCGCTTGAAGACACCAAACAAGTTCAGCCACCTGCCACGTTCGGTTTTGTCTGAAGGATGAGACAACCCGGTGAAAATTACGCATTGCTCCCTGTTCAGTGTGATTTGGACGGCCAAAGATTTCGACTGTTCATGCAGCACAGCAAAGGTCAAAACTCCACGATGAGGTTTGCACATCGGCAGCAACAAAAAAAACAGAAGGGAGGAATTCCTCCCTCCTTTTGTGAAAACAGACCAGATGTATAGATATTCTCATTTTCATTCTGCGAAATGGACACCGACCTGTACGAGTATCTCTGTAGCTCAGGACTTTGTAACACCAGGCGTTTTCGGTTCGGTTGCAATTGTCTCCGGTGAACTCTCGAAGCTAAAATCTGAAACAACCACCACCTGAAAGTGTTCTTGATGGTTCACGTCCCGTGTTCAGTTGTGCAACATCTCATTCGAAACCTTGCTGCTGTTTTATAGGCGCCTTTGCTTCAAATAAACTTGAAAACGAATTCTCGCTCTGGGTGGTTTTCGTTTCGAGGATAGGCTAGAGATGACTATCTTATGCTGAATTCATATAGAGCTGCGGCACGCGTCATGCGTTTTGCGGCACAATTGACACCTGTTTCCGCATCAAGAATCGGTTTCCATCGACATCTGCGGCAAGCTACCTGCGTCACATTGGGCGTCATGTTAAATTTTTGCCGCCGCCCATGAGTTTTGCCGCAAAATGCAAAGAAAATCGAAGTTCTCGTATATCAAGTCGCCTTCACTGTGACTGATGTGAATAGCGAAACAGACAGCGGATAGGACCCCTGGGCCGTCAGGCCCACCGGGCCATCAGGACCACTGGGGCACCAGGACCACTGGGCCATCAGAACCTGGGGGTTGTGATGCAGTCTGTCCTTCTCCAAGCAAGCTGTATCGATTGGAGTCTTGAACATGTTGAACCGAAGTGTACGCCAGTTATGACAACGGGCGCCATGATACTGTCAAACGATTTGGGAGGCGTGCGAGCGCACTCTGAAACCGTGCGACGACGAAAACGTGCAACAGCCACCCACACGCAGCGTACGAATACCCAAGGGAAGACATCTTCTTCTGTCCCGAAGAACAGAAAGAACTGTTGGGTTCAGAGCAGCAGTTGCAGGTTGCTCATTCTTTTTGATGTCGATCTTGGTAGTCACGACTGTTGCACGTGGCCTTGGGAACCTGGATGTTCAAGTCGTTGGAGGCGTGGGCCAAACGATCCACCCAAACGGTTTGCGAAGCAGTGGAGTTGCTGACTTGCGGTCTTCCTAAAGCTGTTTGTGAACCGGACATTCTTTCAAATCTGTATCAAATAAAGACCCTCTCCCCCTTTCCATCCCAGCTGGTGACGGTAATCCTCGCGTTCACGACATCAAGATTTGTCTTTGCAACAACACTGACTTCATTCTTTTGTGGTGTATTGTCTTTTATACAAAACTCTTGATCTAAATTTGTACATGTGCTGTAAGAAAACAACGGTGCATCTGTCATTTGACTGAAAACTGGCAACATCAACGCAGATATTTTCAGCAAGAACAAACACGTACCATGCAGCGAATATTGAAAGAGTCACAGCTGCAACAGAATTTCCACGCTCGCTCTCTGAAGGTGAGCGCGGAAATGTGACGAAATAACAAGACGATGGTGAAAGGATTTTCGTTCGCGTGACGCAGAAACAAAGTGCTGCATTGGTGCGGGATTTCGTGGCTCCGATACGACGGGTGTCTTTCGATCACAGGCCAGATATTTTCAATCCGACACGCTGAGAAGATGCGAGAAATGTTAGTGAAGCGTAGAGGCTCACAACAATTAAAGTATTTCATTTGCAGGTTTGAATTACAAATTCAGGCACTTATTGGCTCGCACTTGTTGAATTCGTGAAGATGGTTTTGACGTCCGAATCAACCCCCCCCCCCCCCATCAAATCCGGTGTGTAATCGACCCCAACAAACGTTACAAGCAAGTGGAATTTTCCCCACAAATGTTCTCACTGCAGCGAAAATGCCAGATGAGTTGAGGTGATCGCACCGGTTCCAGTTCACTTGTTGTGCAAGAACTTAGTGTGGAAATGTAAGACAGAGAACACACAGAAAGTGCAAAAATCCGTTGTCATTGTCGCTGTACAAAATTGTACAAAGTTCTTCTGGTGGAGATCAGAGCTGCGTGTTCAGACACACCATCTCGAGTTAGAAACGTTGCCACTGAAGGGATGCAGTTTTCCAACTTTTCGCGCGAAAAGAAGGAAAACTGCATTCCACAGACATGAATCTCTCCTTCAGCAGCAAAGAGATCTCAAAGTGGGAGGAGCTCTGCGCCTTCTTTCGTTTGAGAAAAAACAAACAAGACTTCCACATCCGGAGACTTTAGTCCGGCTCAGTTCACTCCAGATTCGTCAGAGAAAATCTACCAAACAACCAATCACAACTCAGGAATCGTGTGCGATCCACGAGGGACAAGCACTAACATGACCACATTCAATGCTCAATGAACAGACACGTTTGTAACGATGCGTTCATTTGTCAAAGAACACAAACAATTGAAAATCTTGTGAAAATTAACTAGATTTCCTCCAATTTGCCACAAAGCGCGGGCGCATTTCATGATCACGAAGTTGACAAACAAAACTGTTACTCTTGGGATTCTGGTTTCTTTCTTCAATTTTACTCTGAAGTTGTTTTCCGATCGACTGAGTTGTGGGTGTGCAAAAAAGGCGTTTCAACAGCACAACTCCGAGGTAACAAGGTTCAACAAGCAACAGACGTCGGGGGATGGAGGGTGATTTCACACCGGAAGTGTTACACACTGGTTTCAGGGGCCGCCGACGCTTTTTTCCACTTCGGCCCTGAACAATGGGGATGCCTCTCAAGCAACTCAGCAAACGCCCCGTCTCTTTCAAGATCAAAAAGGAAAGACAGAAGTAAGTTTCCGTGATGTGTGTGGTTTTTACGCAGTGCTGAAGCTACAGCGTTGACTTCTGCTGTCCACCTGCGCATTGTGAACACAGAAACGAGAGTTCGTGCAATGCAGATTTCGTGAATCAGACACCCTTGTGCCTTCAATGTTTCTACTCATTAAAGTTGACGTCTGGCTGAAAGTGAGCCACCTTCGCTCGAGATTGGCACTGACACGAACTCGCGGTGGAGGAATGGTCCACAGGTAGCTGCCTCAAATTTTGTGAGATGTGGTGATTGGGGACAATGGTTCGTCGAGGAAAACCAGTGTGGAACGTTCCGTGCACTCTGCAGGTTTTGAGTGTCAAGAGTGTCAACCGTGCAACATAGAATGCCTGTCAAAGAACAGTTAGTTCTCAACATGAAGCCTAGCTTTGAATACAGGCGCGTCGCAACCGCAGTGGGTCCCACCCAAAGAGTTCGGTCTTGGGCGAGGATGGGACTTGGCTGAAATTATGAGGCAGGCCCTACTCACACCCCTGCCCGCCATGCAGTACAGTTGCCAATGGATAGTATACCTCCAGCTGTTGCGATTGCATAACAGACTCGCTCGTTCGGACGCGCCTTGTGAAACGCGTGAGTACATCCTGCAAGTTACTTCTCCAAAAGAAATCACTTATGGATGTGTTTTGCATACTCACTCGTCTTGTCATAGTTTACAGTGCAACAAGTGATTTACAGCAGTTTGCAGGTGACGACGCATCCTGTCGCACATCGCGGTGCACCTCAATGCCCAGCGAAGACCACACACACGTTATCTTGCCCAGACATCACGGCTTCCGAAGGACCAACCCAAGTGGGACTTGTTGCCAGGACCGTCTCTTCCTCCGCTTGCTCACATCGTTGTCAACAAGGGAAGTTTGGATCTCGGTGGTCAATCGGTTCCACGTGAATGGAGCAACACCAATCCAAGTTTCCCAGTCCTGAATTCCTGTTTGATAGTTAGATGCCAGGATGCAAGTTGGCGTTTTGATTTGTTCGGGCTTTGGTTACGTTCTCTGCATTCAATGGTCCATCCATCCTCTTGGTATCAGGTGAGCCAGTTCCAAGCTTGAGCCACGTTCAAGGTCCTTTTGTCATCACTGGGTGTCTCCATTTCATATCCTAATTGTACAATATAGCTAAAAACACAAAATGTGTTCGTCTTCACTCCCGTAGATTTCACTCAACGTCACAGTGTCCTGGTGACGTCCCGTGTCTGCTCGTGACGTCACCTGTAGTCGTGTCAGCGTTCGAGCACACGGAGAGTCAATAGATCCGTACTATGTACAAATTGTCGTCCGCTCGACCCCATCAACGCTCAGTCTTCACGACACGTGACACCGGTGGTGGATTGTTGCCTCCCAGATGCAGAAGTGAATGCGCAGCTACAGTGGTGGTTGATGAACAAACGGACACACTGGCGGACGGACACACGGAGCAGGTTCACTCCATGTCGTCTATTGGTGGCGGGATAAAGTTGATCACTTCTTCGTACACCAGCTCTGCGAAAGAGAAAAGGGAACAGTTGGTCACACCAGTTTGCACCGATTCCAAGAAATTCAAACTCATGTTCGAGTTTGAACAATTCTTGTGTTCACGCACAAGCGAAATGCGACTGTGGATGAACAACAATGCATCTTTTCTGAAAAAAAAAATTCTGTCCCCGCTGTAACGAAATGGCCAAACACCCCAAATGAGGAGGCACGGGTGTCTGACCATTTCAGTTGACTTGAAATGGTCAAACACAGGGCGAACAATCTCCGAGTGCACAAGGCAAGGGTGCTTGGCCATTTCACCCCCAAACTGAAATGGCCAAACACCCGTGTCAAAAATCAGGGGCGTCTCCCGTTCCACCTGGACAGAAAGAACAGAATTCAAGACTGGCATCACCAGCAATTCCGCCGCTTCGTCCGTTTCATTCTTCTGAACACCATATGACACCAGGGTGGGTGCGTCAACCAAACTAGTGTGACCAACTTATGAAATATCCTGAAGATTTCTCAACCAAATTACCTATGATACGGTTGCTCACTTTTCTGAACACATTGGTTTCACAAAATTCCGGTGTCAAACTTATTCCAGCATGAGCTCAGGAACAGGAAACATCTCACTGTTAGTTTGCGGGAACTCCAACTCCACCAAGAACGCGTGGATCTCCGAACACCAGCCACAAAAGGAATTACCTTGCCACTTGCAATGACGACGGATGTTAACTTATTTTCAGGGTTCCTCTGAACCCAACATGTTGCGTTAACTTGGAGAAACAATGTCGAAGACCATTTCTGTGACAGAAAGAACTAAAAAGGTCAGACCGAGAACACGGTGTCTTGTCCACAAAGCAGAGGTTTGATTGTTCCAGCGCAAAGACAGATTGTGGCGAGATGGCGTGAGGCGTGAGCTTCCAAGCTAAAGAAAAACTGAGCAGACCCCCGCGCACACCGACCCCGACGCGGATGATACTCACTGCGCCAAGTGGGGATGTCGAACTCCCGCTCCTCGAACGACTGGTCATAGGGTTCGCAGTTGGGCTCGTCCGTCGGGTCGGCGTACTGCGCGAGGTAGGGGTGCGACAGCGCGCCCTCCGCCGTGATGCGCGTGTCCGGATCCAGGTCCAACATGCACTCCAGAAGGTCGATCGCTACAAAACAGTGACGACGGGGCAACGGTAACATCGTGAAACAGACGGGAGCAAAACGCTGCAGTCTTTTTGTGCATGTGTGCGCGCGCGTGTGTGTGAAATAAACAAATGAATCAAGCCCAGGTTGCAACAACCAGGTGCCTGTCCCCTTCTTCCATCACACATTAAGCAAGAAAAGCAGACCTACCTTGCGGGTTGGCGCCCTTGAAGAAATCCTTAAAATCCCGTTTTACCATGCGTGGCAAGCTCTGGATATACTTCCGTGCCTGAAACACAAACTTGTGTCGCTACGAAGAAGAGCCGACAGCTGTTGTGGACACTGCAATTTCCAATTCGCAGTCCACCCAAACTTTTCGTACACGTCTCGTCACCTCGCTGGGTTTGGTCTCAACACCAGCGCGAGCAGAGCCCACGTCAGTCATCTTGTACAGTCATCTCACGCTCCATCGGAACAGCTCTTTTTCACAACCCTCCAATACGACCCCACCCAGTGCGCTTGGCCCCTCCCCACGCCCTCCGTCCCGGAGCGCTCACCTCTTCGCTGGTGATCTTGGCGAGCAGTACGTCGGTCGGAGTGCCCACGAGGTGCATGATGCGCGTCAGCTGGTCGATATGTGCGCAGCTGTTAAGGTTCCAACTCAAGCCTCCAATCTCAGCCTCAACACGACGAACCCTTGCCCGTGAGCAAATGTTCTTCGAAACCAAAGTCAGCTGGCATGGGAGGTGAACTCATTCAATCGCCAAAGGAATGTGTGGAGACAACGAACACAACTTCGTGCGATTCACCATTCGAACATGCCATTTCAAGGGGGAAACTACAGGGAGACACTGAACGGTGCTTTCTTAAATTCATAAAAGAGCCAAGCCTGCTGAGAAGAAATAAAACAATACAGAGACACTTGCGTGAAAAAGCAAAACCCTGTGCGAAGTGATAACTGAGTGGAACACAAAAGGATATGATCGGTGCCTGGGAAGAGCGTCCGCGAGGTGAGGAGCTCGGCCATGATGCAGCCCACCGACCACACGTCCACTGCAACAAACAAACAGAACCGGACTAGCGGCCAAATAAACACACCGAACACACACGTAGAGAGACACAGAGGAGACAGCAAAACTACAAGGGAACACATCACATGCATTGAACTTAAAATTCTGACCAACTGCGAGAACTTAAAATTCTGACCGACCCTCCTGGCATGCAAAATTGTCTGCAAATGGTTCCAACACGAAGCTTCTGCATGCAAATGTACCTTGCAGCCAAACAAAGTTGCACGGAGTGGGGCTTGGGCAGTTCTTCCAGAGCAAAAATTGTTTGAAAGTTTGCGAAAGCATCACGACCATCATTCCGGTTCAAAACCTGAACAGTAATGGAATCTTTGGTGTTGTTTCGGCACCATAAGTCGTGTTACCAGAAGGATATTATTTTCTCCAGGGAAAAGAGGCCGACGTGTCAGCAACTCAGCCATAATGCAGCCCACACCAAACAAGTCAACTGCAGTGTGAAGTTAGGATGTGAGTACTGTGAATATAGTGCGCAAGTGCTCGTTCATTCATCAACCAGAAATCAAGGATATTATTTTCTCCTGGGAAGAGGGGTCGGCGATTCAGGAACTCAGCCAGGATGCAGCCAACACTCCACATGTCAACTGTGGCGGATAAGTTCAATACATGAGGCAAGACAGCACGCGTCCGCTCTGTCGTTCTTGAAACAGTCTTCAGTTTCATACGTTGCTATTCACGCACTGAACGAGATATTATTTCATTTGTCTAGTTCTGCTTGCAAAAGTAAGAAAGCACACACACTGAAAATAGGCCTGCACTGTTTTTGTGTGCACCAACGCTATCTCAATCGGAATACAAAAATTCATTCCAGGTCCTGCTTTTCTTCCACGGTTCCTGAATTTCGCTTTCCGTTTCTTGCACAAATGGAGTGGAATCATCGCAAGAATCCGCATGTTGTCACAAAACACCACCATGTTGAAAAACATTGGTCAGACACATCTCAGAGACACTGGAAATGGGACTTGAACTGCCAACGAAAGTCGAGAAATCTCACGATCACACACACAAACACAAATAAGTCTCCACTGTTCACGCAGCATTGTCCTGAGACAGCCCATCCGTGTGTTGGAGATGCCTCAAATTAGCTTTTCCAGAGGAATTCCCTAATTTTTCACCCCCACACCCTCAGCGACCTGTCCAACAAAAGAACTTTTTGCCATAAACAGACTCATCCCCGTTGAAACCAATGGAGCACTGTTTGTGCGTGGTGCTGTCAGTGTGTACGTGGCCCAACTTTTTTGCGTCAAGGGGACGTTACAGACACAGCTTGCCGAACGACGCGGGTACCTGTTTTGTTGTAATGCATCCAGTTGAGCATGATTTCGGGAGCCCGATACCAGCGGGTCGCCACGTAGCCGGTCATTTCCGACTCTTCCTGTCGAGCCAACCCGAAGTCCAGGATCTACAACAAGGTAAGCATTGCAACTGGCAACTCGTTATTTGCCTCCTGTGTAGGATCCACCCATTTAGCTTTGTTCACTCTTTACTTTCTGAGGAGCGGGTCAGGGGAACTTCAAACCGTTGCTGGACCTTAGTCCCTTCTCTGCATAAATGAACCACGCTCAGAAAAGCACTCTCACCCCCAAGGATCCAAGATTTTCAGAGACAAGTCAGAAAACTGTTTAGGCCTCAAAGATATTGGCAGAGGGGAGGGCGGGGGTGTGCTCCGACGTCCAAACGCACAGATATGCAGACGGATCAAACCCTCCAGGCACGTCTAAACGTCCGGAATCTTCGATTTTGGCCGGGGTTTTTTGTCGCGAGGGTCCAAAAGCGCAAGACTTGATTGAAAAGGTGGCTCTCCGACTGGAAAGACCCTTTGCTCAGCCCACAAACACAAAATGATCCGAGCCTTGAAGGAACAATGTAAAGCGTGTTGGTCTTTTCCTGTCAGTTCTCAACGATGCACCGCAGTCAACGCTGCAGTTTGAAGTGACCTGTGTTTCGGGGCAAGGCCTCTGACCACGAGAAAAATTCTGCACCAACTGACCTTGAGTTCACAGTCCTCGTTCACAGCAATGTTGCTTGGCTTTAAATCCTGCAAAGACAACACGCTTGTAATCGTTTTCATTTCCGCACCGAAAGTTGTGAAAACAGAAGATCCGGTAGTTTCTGCTTTGCCAGGCGGAAGAATATATTTTCGCCAGCATGACTCTGGGATCTTGTCACATAATTTGGAATTTACCTTCAGATTGGAATGGTTACTTTCACCTTTTAACTTCCCGGGAAAATTCGTGACATGCTGAATGCACAGCACCCGCATTTACTAAGCTTCTCGCTAAATTGCCGTGGAATAGATGTAAAATCAGCTGTGGTTTCGACTTCGCAAACGTGCAACATTCTGCAACCTCCACCAGTACGACCACTGCTCACTGCTGCTCTGCGAAGTTTCCAGCCTCCAGTCCCAAAGAATCTGTGATGAGTAGGCACTTAGGTACTTACTCTGTGGATGATTCCTGCTGAGTGGATGTACTGCAAACACAAGTTTACAAGCATGTTTTTTCTGTTTCGCAAATCCAGATAGAAACTGTTGTGAATTTTGTCACAACAAGAAGGCTACGCCTAAAAAGCGCGCGGTTCACGCCAAGCGTTACCGAGTTACAGGCCATGTTGAGTTGAGCCAGCAGCCCATGTTGAGCTAATGGGGGGGGGGGGGACTCAACATGGCCAAAAAATGAAAAATGCTTGAATTTATTGGCCTGAAAATGATCCTGGCTCAACATGGGCTGGCCAACTCAATATGGGCAAAAAATAAATGAAAAATGCTCAAAATGGCCTGAAAATGATCCTGGCTAATTTTCACCATGTTGAGTTCCCCCCCCCCGTAACTCAACGTCGTGTACACGTACACAAATAGAAACTCTGTGTCATTACAATAAGTGCGCGGAAGGCCGAACCGCGCGCTTAAAAAATGCAGACGAACTTTGAAATCACACACGAAAACCGTGTTTCGCAAGATGATTTTATTTTTTTGGGGGGAGGGGGGAGGGTCGACAAGTCACAACCTAACGGACGC
>JAAUXT010056955.1_pt1 | contig 14030 bp, 12 predicted proteins | sample 7278171 | NCBI WGS metagenome assembly JAAUXT01 (sample SAMN14350112, study PRJNA611818) | marine sediment metagenome | isolation source: surface marine sediment (1.8m) | place: French Polynesia: Moorea | collected 2018-08 | reverse complement strand
CCCCCCCCCAGCCCCCACACCCCCACCCAAACACACACACACACCCCCCCCCCCCCCTCCCCTCCCCCCCCCCCGCGCCGCCCCCCCCCCAACATGGAAAGTACTAGTTCGCCAGCCAGCCAGAAAGACACTTCGCGGCTGATAACAAATGTCAGTCGCGAAAAAGGGAAAAAAAATTGCACACACACCTGGGACGCGGAACCACTCCTTCTGCTTGTCGCCCTCGGAGTCTGCCTCGCGCGCCTTGTACTCGAACAGACACGAGTTGGAGATGATGTAGCCCTCGCACGCCACCTGCAGGCTCACCATGCCCGGCGCGTGCTCGGGGCAGAAGCAGCGCAGCACGCCGCTCTGAACCAGCTCAGCCTCCACATTCACGCCGTCGAACAGGATGGTGTAGGGCGACGTGGTCGAGTACCAGGGACCAGTCACGAGGATCTTGACGCCGCCCTCTGGGTAAGACCATTCGGGCGAGTAGTCCGTGATGTTGGCGATGCCAGCTCTGGAGGTGTCGTGCTTTGTGGCGGTTTTGAGTTTCTCGACTAGAGGCTTGGTGCTGGGCATGAGATGGAAACCGTTGCAGCTGTTGACAGAGGAAGAAGTGGCCATTGCGGCAGTAGCAGTTGACGTCACTGAGGTCGCGACAACGTCAAATCCGGAAGAGGGCGTTGGAGTCGATGACATGTCCGAGGGTAACGAATCGCTGTCCAAATCGGGCAAAACCTGGTCCAGAATGGTGTCCAAGTCAAACAGATCGTGACTGGGAGGGGACACCATACCCGAGCGCAAGCTCTCAATGTTCTCCATCGGGGGAGTGTGGGGGGTTCCGTTGGTCGAAGGGGTTACGGGGTCCTGCTGAGTCCCGACTGCAGCGTGCTGCGACAGACTGTTGGACAGCACGGACATGAGGTCCTCGTTACTCAGCTGGTGGTCGCCAAACTGCTGCATCTCGTTTTTGATGTTCAATGCATTGACTAGATCGGTGACGGCTGCTGGCTTCTCGTCCATGTCCAGCTGACTTGCGTACGACTCCACCGACGGTGACGCGACGTCCATACACGACTCCCCAGGATTGGACCGGGACCCGGCGCTTTCAGACTTGAGAGGGCGCTGGTCGTTCGTCAGCATCGTCTGATCCACGTGTCCATTGCCCTGACCGCCCAAACCTAACACCTCTCTGAGCGGTTTTTGGTCCTTGGCCGCCGCGACGACGTGGGTCGGATGCTCCCGGGTCAACACAGCGCCGTCGTGGTTCACGACGGAGGAGTCGAGCTGCAGGTGATTGCTGTTCTGCACGGGGAGGGAGTCAGTGGGGGAATAGAATGTCGATTGAGCTGTAGCTGTTGGCTCTGTTCCATGCTCAGGAATGCTTTCTACCGACATTGCATTGTTGACATTGCTGTCGTGCTGCTGTGGCTGCTGCTCCTGTGACTGGCTACCTGGATGTACAACTTGCTGTTGCTGTTGTTGCACTGCCGTTGTTTGGTTGGGGTGTGTCTGGATGTGCTGAGCTGGTTGGTTGTTGAGAATAGAAATTTGGCCTCCAGTCTGGCTGCTCACAATTATCAGCCCATTGCTGCCTTGCAGCTGTGATAAATTGAGGAAAAGCGGCGCGTTCTGCCTCGGACTACTCTGCTGTCCCGGGTTGTGAGAGTTTGAGAGTATGAGACTCGTTGGTCCGCCGGGGGGTTGACTCGCCTGACGACTCTGATGCGAAACACTTCCCACCGCAGTCGCAGTGTTTTCTCTCGCTTTCACAGCCGCCACTGCCTTCTGCTTTTGCAACAAACACATGAGCTGGTTTTGAGCCTGTACAGCGGGTGATCCCTTCACGACGTCTGCCTTCGGTGAAATTTGCTTCGGCGGTCCCCCTGCGGACCCCTCCTTGCCGTGGGTGGACTTTTGCTGGTCGATCAACTCGCTGACCATCTCCTGCAAAGTCGCTTCTGCTCGAGCCATGTAGGCCTGCAAAGAGGCAGAACAAATTCTGAAGGTCACTGCTCGTCGCTGCTGTCAAACTTGCAAAGATACTCGAACCATTTGGCAAGGCTATTTCAGACGGCGCTGAACACTGACCTGCTTCTCATCTTCTGTGGACGAGTCTGAGAAATGGCCCATGCTCGCAACTGAAACGAAGCAAAGCTGACTCATACCACACAAACCGGGGCTGCAAGAAAGAACAACCGAAACAACCACGCCCCCAATAGTGATCACGCAGACCATCACTGCCATCCAGTGCGCGCTCGTGCCCAAGCGCCTGCAGTGAAAACAACGAACAAGCCGAATCCGGAATTTGGAAAAGCTTGCACTTACAATTACACATGGGGCGCAGTTGGCTGATGAGCTCTTCTCTCGTCCAGTCCTTCTTATCGGTGCACGTCAGGCTGGGCAGGGACACCTTGTTGTCATCAGTCTGCATCGGCAGCACGTTCAAGTAGTGCACCAGCACCACGTCCGGGTTCTGCCAACAAACACAATCATTCAGCCCACAAAATTCATTCAACACTGGTTCAAAAAAAAAGGGATTTGCGGCCAAGCCTAAGATTTCACCTGCAGGAGCCAGTAACACCTCCTGTGGAAGGTCGGCATGATGGCAGAGTGCACGTAGCAACCGTAGATACACTCGACGCCGTGCACTTTGAGTTTCATGTGGTCTTCTCGCGTCGTCTTGCCGTCTTTGCGCTTCTTCCAGCAGTAGCCATCCTTTCTGTAGCGAGCCTTCTTTCTGTTGTACAGAATCATCGAGCCACTCGGCGGCCTGCAAACACACAAGACACTTGTACTGAGTACTCTGCATCCTTTCTCCCATGATTTCATGCGAACCGGAGACGAAACTTCTCTGTAGCTTCTATTCACTGCCAAATCCGCCACTGGAGCGTGACAGTAAGAAATGGTGACTTAACTCCATTTACTGCCGTGGAAAATCTCATAAATAAATGATAGAGCTTCCCGAAATGGAAGCTCAAGGTCTTACTTTATGAGAACGTCTTTCAGGAGCCATTCGCGGTGTTTGTCAAAAGCGATCAGGATGGACGCCACTTCCTGCAAATAAACGCAATAATCTTGTTTGAGCAGCGCTAGCCAGGTAATTTTCATGCATTATTGAGGCTCAAGCCATGCACGTGAAAAATCCGTGGGTTTTTTCTCTGCGCTGTCCCCGTCTCTTTCGTGGTCACACCTGCAGTTGTCGCACTGTTCCGTGCCCAATCTCACTTTTGCTGCTTTTCTGAGTGGCTGATGTACTTTGAGGAATGAGGTACGTTGCGAAGAGGCAACAAGACTGCGGATAAGCAATGGACAAAGTCAAGAGCAATGGCGTGTGTGTGTGTGTGTGTGTGTGTGTGTGTGTGTGTGTGTGTGTGTGTGTGTGTGCGGGTGCAGGCCGAATGCGCGTTTGTTCACTGTGATCCACCGTTGTGCCACAAGAAGCCCAACCGACCCTGACAATTCCAAGACCTCAATGCGAACATTGCCTCCGCTTTGCTGCGAAAAACTTTGCCCTTTTTCTCAAAAGTTGCAAGTGCAAAGCACTCATTTTGAACCTGCACGGTTTGTTGCCGGAAGAGAGGGAAAGTATTTTCGGCTGTTGTACATGGTTGACAAGTGTTTGTGCAGATACGATCCACAGACGGGGAGCGATGCATCATAATCGCTGGGCCTACTGCTGGCGGCGCTGGCCGTGGCACTGCGGCTGAGCCTGGCATTACCGCTCCCTCCGTGCTGTCAGCACGAGGGGCTCGACCATCGTTAACCATCATGTCTGTTGCCACAGTGAGTTAGCAAATCACTTCAAGTGATAAAACACAAACGACGCTGCAGAAATCTGTTCCCATAACTGCATTGGAAAAACATCAGGTTTCAAAAGCAGGGTAATGTCTTGCCAATGCACAATTTGAGTGCGGAAACTCCAGAAACTAACACCGGCATCGGAAAGTTGGGGTAATCACAAGGTGTTGAAGGTGAATTTCTGAACCACTTGTGAAATTCTCAAGTCCTTTCACAGTGATTCGATTCCAACGCACTGAAGAGAGCCATTCAGTTCCTGTGTTTTGTACCTTTGCAAGAGAAGGCTGTGTTTGTGACAAATTATTGATAATCCACTTTGTGCTTCGATTACCCTTGAGTGTGTCGCAGTGAGAGGATTACATGGATTTCGGATGCAAAACCTCGGCGCTGCAAGGCTGCACCTCATGGGAAGAAACAACCGAGCAAAAGCAATTTGCCAACGACTACAGACAAGGGAATTCACTTTCCAGGAACAGCGCGTTGGAAAAGAACACAAGAAACCTTTGTTTTTATCAATAAATTAGTCACTTGATACACAAAAAGAAACAGCGGGGAATGCAGTGCTGGCAAATCCGTATCATGGCTGCTTTCCAGGTCGCACACAGATCACCGCAATTGCCTCATGGGGTGCCATAACTTGGGCTTGTAACAATGCCGAGTTCCTTGAAAATTATCTCGTAACTTGCGTCCTGCAGCAACAGAAAGCCGAATCACCTGAGCGCACAAAACACACAAAACACTTTAACATGTTCGACCTTTCACCTCGTTTTTGCAGCTTGGCGGAAATCCAGCTGGCATCTTAAAGTCGTTTTCAGGTTGTGCTTTGACCTCGAAAACGAATACGAGTGTTTAGCTTTTGCCCCATGTTTGTTGGTGTGTGTTTGTACCGCACTTTCTGTGAAGAACCAACTTTTGTCGTTCAACAACAGCTGAAAAGTTCGTTCATCGCAGAGGCGTAAAACGAGAAAGAAATTCAGTCGATCCAGCTTCCGGGACTGGATACCAGGTGATCACAAAACCCTGAGTCCCACCCCAGGTTCCGTGGACCAGCTCATTCTCACTCAAGGCAATTTTTTGACAAACAGAAAGCATCAGTCTCCCTCTATCACTTCCTCATCGACACGTACAAGACTGTGGACCTTTTGGCATCGCAACTCACGTCGAAGTTGAACTGAAAACACACAAGACAGAGACAGCACATCTGCCATCAACCACAAAGCAGGCGTGAATTCGGAAATGATGCAAATGCCAAACCGAAAGCTCCCCGAACAATCACCTTCTCACGCAAACACGAACACGACCTGGGCAAGCACTGCCGTGTCGCCGGGATTTGGCTTTGAGATTCACCTGGAAATCGGACTCGAGATCTCAGGCTCAAAGCTCGTGATACGAGAGGTTTGTTTCGGGTAGTTCAAACACACAACTGCCCCAAATGAGGCTGGAACCGAACAACACCGAGTCGGAGTTTCGGGCGAGCTTCTGTGATTGAACACGGGACAGTGGTTCCACTGATGCCTGCATGGAGACCGTCAAACGACAAGCCAGGTTCTTTCAAAAGTAAGGACCGAGTCAACTCCAAAATTCAGAAAAACCCAAAGGGTGATGACAAATCACACGCTTTCAGTCTTTCAGATCTGCATCCAGTTCTGAAATGTGATCACCAGCGAAACCAGCGCGAATACACGCGTATGTCCTGCGAGATCAAAGGACTTGCAACACGCAATGCCACCCACAGTAATCACGTGCCGCGAACAAAACGTTCGCATCCCAAGAATAGCGAACTGGATGTGGCCCACCGGGCGCCCGTTTCTGGAACAACAAAGGCTGAACATTGACTGCATCAACATGTGCAGACCTGGGCAGCAAAGTGTTTGCTGTCCAAACAAGTAAACCAAAGACGCGACGCTTCCTTCCAAAAAGAAGCCTGCTGTCTTGATGTGACAAGTTGTCACAAATGCTTGGAACATGATCAGCACCTTTTTTGAGCAAAAAATGTATTTGTGACTTGCCCCACACCCTTGGGTACCGCAACGCAGGAACAGGGGTAAAACAAGATCACCTCGCTTCGCGGCCGAAAACAACCGTGTCGGTTTCCTTGGGCTTTGTCTTCATCACTTTGCGCACCCATGCATGAACACGCACGCACACACGCACACACACTTGCCTCATTAGTGTTCCAACGGTGCACCTCCTTGGGCATCTGCGTTGCTCGAATCACGGCTTCGAGCGGCTTGGGCAGCATCACTGACCTTTCTCCGTCGTCTGCAAAAACAAAGAAATAAGTCACAACGATGGGCCTCGGAAATGCGAGAGAGAGAGAGAGAGAGAGAGAGAGAGAGAGAGACACACACACACACACACACACACACACACACACACACACACACACACACACACACAGGGGCCTCGGAAATGAGAAACAGAGGCGGAGACAGACAGACAGACAGACAGACAGACAGACAGACAGACAGATCCCTTCCCCGAGCTCCATTCACTCTTCACACACCGACGCTCCGCCCGCACTCTCCTCCCAGTCAGTCGCAGGTTCTTTACCTTGAGGCAACGCCAATATACCACCCTCGCGTGTACACACTCGTCTACCTTGCAAGGCAAAGCTTCTCTATTGATCTCGTGACGCAAAACTTCATTGCCAAAACAATTCTTTCCCTTTCATTTTCGCCGGAGGACTCTGGTCTAATTCAATTGCAGGGACTATCGATTTTCGATTGGCAGATACCAACTTGCCGATGACTTCAAACATGAGATTTGCAAACATTTTCCACTAAAGACAAGTCCACGAGAAAAAAAATATCCAATGGCCTTGTCTGTCAACATGAGCCGTTCATCTTTGAAAAGCACAAACTCGAATCTGAGCTGGGTAAACAGGGAATGGCTGAGTGCCATGTTCATTTCCTCACTGTTCGGGTCTCACCGGACTCGTCTCGCTAAGTGGATGAAACGCTCGACCAGTTCTCTCGTAGTTACTGTTGCACTTCAGCTCACACCTTCATCATGATCTCCAATTGACTGCCGTTCCTTTTACTTTTCGCAGTGTTCCCAGCGAAAAAACGAAACGAGACGTGCTGTGCCGTTAGCGCGCACCATTTGAAGGAAACGGACCTGTGCAGAGGCTAGTCGAGCCGGGTTCCATGTTAGCGAGGGTCAGCTCTTCCTTCACCCGTATCGCATCGTTCTCTGCAACATCGACAGTGGAAAGAATGAGCAAGGAAAGCAACTTCCACAAATTAAAAATGCCCAACAATTCACACGACCGAAGGAAAATACAGTTGGTTGGGCTGACCAAACAACAATGTGAACACAGTGACTTGCACTTGAAGAGTTGTTTTGCACAAACGAATTCTTGCACAAATAAAAAACTTTACTTTCAACAGAGCGTCCTGTTCAAGGTCCCATTTGTCATCGACGCCAGTGGGTTTTCATTGTTATTCAGTTCGTATCTTCAGTTCATCACCGGTTGAAGCCAAAAGCAGCGCAAACCTTTCATCTGGCAGAAACAGCGAATACTGATGGAACTTCATGGTCCGTTCGAATCAGCCCATGACCAGTCCCGGCACGTTCGCTCTCTGTGAGAACGTCTGTCAATCCATAGCTGTCGGCTGAAAGGAAGAAAACGAGGTGAATGGACAACTCTGTTCACTGAGCAGTTTTATTTCAGCGTGCAAGTTTAGTGAGCAGTTACAGGCCTGCAAGGTTTTTTTAATTTGCTGAAAAATAAATAAAAAAGAACCAATGAGTTCGTGTCTTCTGCCCTTCCACACACGCACACGTTTCTCACGACTCCAAATTTGTTTCCTCAGAGAAGCTTGGAGTTTTGGAGTACCACTGTTCGTCGCGAGGCTCTGCCCCACTACCCACTCCCCAAAGCAGCAGTTGGCCAATACCAGTTGTGTTGTATTCAATTACTAAAGCATATTTATCCCCAAGTTATCAGGCGGGCTTTACTGCATCAAAGAGCTGCTCCGACTCACACCGCGCCCCAGCCGGAAATGAAGCACCGAGCAATGGCACAATCACGCATCTTGCTCCGCCGCTGGGCCGGCCTCTCAGCTCCAAAGCCTCACAGGTATTAACGGCCGTGTCTGGGCTTCAATTCTTGTCACCAGATTACATCTCCCGCGCGGGATGACTGCCCTGACGTCAATGGCCAGATTGGATACGGACCACGGCGGATCAGCCCATTATCGCAGACAGAGCCCTGCGCGCTGTTGCATTGGAAAGAAACAACAACAACAACAACAACAACAACAACAACAAAAAACAACAACAAGACTGCAAAGTAGAAAATCAGCTGCGACCCATCCTATTCTCCCGCCTACAATTAATCATCGGTTTGGTGGAACCAATGACCATTTCTTCGCTCAGTTTACTTGCCTGGAAAAGCAACTTTGATCGGGTATTTTCCAGAAGGGCGGGGGGAGGGGGCTCAACTGAAAAGGAAGAAAGGCGAGACAACAGAACGTGAAACTGAAAGTTGAACTCAAGATGCTTCAAGAAAAGCTTCATGAGCTTGCACACAAACTGCGAGCAGCTACTGAGTGTCCTGTGTGCAAGTGTGGGGATCATCAATATGAACACAAAGTAATATCCCTGGACACAAAACTGAACCTATTGACAGACAGACACAATCTTATGACAGATCATTTGAAGCAACTGACAGAAGAACAGAGGAAAAAGAAAGCAGTGGAGAAAAAGCTGCACAGATCACGGCAAAAGAGAATGAGAACTTCTGTTTGGAATGGAAGAACTCCAACAAAGTCTGAACAAGGAAAGAAAGGTTTACAAGCAACAAGTACAAGGAATTGAGTACAGTTGGAAGCAAGACTGTTCTGCATCCTTCTTGTTCTGTTGGATCTCAAACAAAAGAGTGCTGAGACCCGTCAATGTCAACTGGAGTCAGCTGTGCCGAGGACAGTTGATTTCAGTCACAAAACTTTGTCAATCCCCCACCACAGCTCACAAGTTGTCAGTTTTCCTCCAGTTGAGCATTGTGTGTATTTGATCTTTCATCTGATCAAGGATATTTTTGGGCAACTGAACTAGATTTTTAAGATTATGTGGTATTGACTTCTAGTTCTTGCTTGTTCTATCATTGTTTTATCTTGTTGGCAGAACCCTATATTTATGATTCAGAGTAGAGTACCTTCCCTTTGAGAAGGGGAAATGTCACTTCACTGAACAAAGTGTACTTAAAAATCAAGGTAGGAGAAACCAAGTTCAGGGTGGGAGAAATTCATTTCAAACCTGCAGTGAGAAGTTGCTCATTGCTTCATATTGTGGTTTTTGGAATTATTTTGGTGTTCTCATTTGTGAGGATAATATTTGCTGTCAACTGTGAACTTCAGGAAATTATAGTTTTCATATCAGGCATAGTTTTCATATCAGTTGCAAGTAACTCAGTATTATTTTTTGTACCTGTCACATTGGTCTCCTTGTGTCACAGAGTTGCTAGTTCTACTTGGATTAGATATTCAATGGGTGTCAATTGTTTGATGCTCCCTTCCAAATCAGCTGGAAGTGAGATCAAGATTTATGTTTTTGTGGTGTCATATTGGCTGCTTTCTGTTTGGGCACAAACCTCAGATTTGTTCTGGAGGACTGCTCAGTTATGCTCCTCAGATTTGTCCTGGGGTGTTGCCATCACACGGTTTGAAACTTGCTGCAAGTTGTGTTTGCAACTGGTATCGCTGAACTTAGATTCAGGGGTTGACTTTGGATTCCGAAGTGAACTATTCAGCAAAATATCTTGACTTGCATTTTGGTTTCACTGGAAAGGCCACCACAAAAAAAAATTGTAATGTTCATAAGGTGTCTGATCAAAAGTCTACGTATTTTGCAAGTTGGTGTGCAATGTTTGAATTTTGTAAGTTCTTTTTGTACACTCCTTTTGTTTGCTCTTTTTTGTCTGAATTATTCTGACTTCTTGCACTTACTCGCTTGATGTCTCTTCAGGGATTTTACACTGGAGATTCTTGAGAAAGGGGGAAGAATGTACTTGGGTCAGCCGCTAGGTGCTCCTCAGTTGTCAGTTCGGTGTCACGGTTCAACAACGTTCATGGTTTCACAATTTGGACTGATGTTCGTCAGGACACGATCCAACGATTTCACCGCAGATCTCGCACTCGCACTCTGACCATTGAGCCAGTGATAGCTTCATTTCGTCCTGAACAACAGGGAGACGAACATCTAGATTTACACAACACTCGTACACCTGACCACTCTCTGTGTTTCTCTGAGTTTGAAAGGAATCGTTGTTTGAAGAAATGTGAAACCTGGAACAGGATTCTGGATCCACAAGCAAATTCCCTTCTCGAAGCAAAGATTGATCAGCCAAAAGCGTGTGTGCTCCTCTCGTCACCAAAATCAAACAAGTCTCGCTGATGCCCTCTTTTCTGTTGTTTGCAGACACACCCAGCCAAGAACACAAAATGCTGATCAGTGGATCAACAGATTATCAACATGATCAAGCGAGGCTGGAGGATACGTGTGTGAAACATGAGCAGTTCTGTGCTACAGTACAATTACAATGTGGTAAGGAAACAAAGAATGTCACAGTGCATCTGACTACCTCGATCTGAAGACGACTATTCCATTCAATATCCCAAATTCTCGATGTTAATCTCTTCGGCCGGGCTGTTACCTTCCAATCCAGAACTACTAGGTTAATACGTCAGCAGTTCAGACAAAAACATGGTGCTCTGAAAGGGCAGGGCTTCAAACTCACCATAGTGCTCTTCATCTGCCACGTCAGTTGGCTGCTACACATAGACATTCCTAACAAAGCTAAATTAATCTATTATTTTGGGCACTCGTTTCTAACTTGTTCCACAATAGCTTCAGCTGTACAAATATGTTGCTCATGAGCAGTTTTCGTTTGCTGTCAATAGTCAAATGAGAAAGAGGCGAAGCTGCCGCGAGATCCCGCGAGAAGACAAACATGTCAGCGCCCATGAAACCACTCAAACATTCGGCGCGTTTTTCTTCTGTGATGACAAATCTCAACGGGCAATGTCATTTTTGGAATTCAATGCTCCCCGTTTAATTTAGGCGCCGCGCTCGACATCTGAGGCCTATTTATCCCAAAAGGTGAATCTGTCATTTGTTTCTTGACTTCTTTTCTTTGTGCCGGTCGTCCCGTAACCTTCAAAGTTCTATTCGTTCCATTGCTAAAGGCCGAAAATCACCACCTGGAATGGAACAACTGATGACAGAGTTTCTGTATCAAAATTTTCTCAGTAAATTGTGCGTCTGGTGAACGGTCATTCTCGTGGCTGGAATTTGGGGCCACCAATGCTTTGAATCGATTCTGACGCAATCCGTTCATTCATTCTTTTGTATATGTCACATCCAAGCTGACCTTCAGATTCCAAACCAGGTCCGAAAATTGACACAGACTTGGGGAAACAACCTGATCTAGATTCAGCAGAGTCCGAGCACCAGTACGTACTTCGTTGGACACACAACAATAAAATTTGTGTTCGTTGTTCTTTTTGCAGTGATCTAGTTTGAGCGAATTGTTCTGCTCGGAAATGGACTCCGACACGGAGACTCCGGAGACTGACGACTATTACGCGTGGCTTGGCCTGGGTAAAGAGGTAACTGAAGACAAATGATTGCACACGTATCTTGTTCAAGACCAAGGTTGTACCAGTACTTCAACGACCCATTGAAAACAAACTGCCACAAACTGGGAATTTGCAGGCTTCTGCAGACGACATACGGAACGCGTACAGGAAACTGAGCAGAATCTATCACCCGGACAAGCATGCACAATCTCCAGAAAAGGCATCGAAGGCCGGACAACTGTTCACAAAGATCAAACGTGCTCACGAAGGTATTTTACACTGGCAATAGCTGAAAGGGACTTGCGCCGAGTGATGACCGACCCCCTCCCCCTTCCAAACTACCCTTGCCATGGTAAGTTGCGCGAGAGGGTGGGGAGGGGTAGAGCCTTCCCAAAAGTCTGGGCAGGTGCCACCCCTCCCCTCTCCAGACCGTTCCGCCCATCAGGGAGGCTGTGCGCTACAGCGACGCACCTGCAGATGTCCAAGAGCTGATCGCGCGCTCAACTCTGCACGCGTGATAACTTTTGAAGCTTGCCTCAATTCTTGCCAAACTTCTTGGATCAGGTCCCAGCATGAATCGTTCTCATGCGTACCAATTTGGCAGCTGTAGGTCTCATGATTTGCCTGCGATCTTGGGTTCTAGATGAAACTTTTGCATTTTGGGACCCCCCTTTGGTCTGACTTGGGGTTGGCAGGTCTGTGACGGGTGGGGGCATAATCAGCTTCTCATGGGAGGTCTGGTATTGTTGCAGTGCTTTCGGACCCGAACAAGAAGGCAATTTACGACACAATTGGAATCAAAGGGTTAGAAACAGAAGGATGGGAGGTACGTTGTTCCAGCACAACACTCAGAAAGTTGAATGAACAAGTTTTCGTGTTTTTTTTGGGCGAATAGGCACGGAAAGCAATATCTTTGTTGTTCTGCTCATTCGGACACAGATTATTGCACGAAGCAAAACGCCTCGAGAAACTTTGGAAGAGTATGAAAGGCTTCAGCAGTTTCGTGAAGAACAGTTGCTGCGAACGTTGACAAATCCCAAGGTTGGTTTAGGCGCAGTAGAGCTGGTCAGTGTGTGGGGTTCGTGTTGCGTGAGCAGTTACGCGCATCGTCATCAATTTTTGCAGGGTTCTTTTGGGATGAGTATTGATGCCACTGAAGTGTTCGACAGATACACCGACGATGAAGACGACGAGTAAGCTGCACTTTCTGTTTTCACAGGAGTCCCGATTCTGGTCCCGGCTGTACATTTCAGGGTGTCAAACTTTTGCAGGTTCACGTTCCCGAGTATTCTGCTCACGGGTATGTCGCTGGCTCAGTCGGTCGAAGCACGTCTCACTCCCCGGGACATCGTGGAGTTGTCCGCAGCGATGGGCATTCACGAAGGTTCAAGTTCGGGAACCTTCACGACATCCTATAGAAGGTCTTCGTACAAGTCATGGGCTGAGGTTGTGTATCATACGTTTTGTTCACCATGGGTTGATCGTCGAAAACATGCTCCCTAGTGCTTTGTCGTGAAGATCCTCCCCAGTCGCTTTCTCGTGCGAAACAAAGCAACATGTGGCCAGAAACCCTATGAAATGGCAGCTTCTGTTTTTTCCCGCGACACAATGTGCCTTGTTTTGTTGAGCTTTCTGGTTTGTTCTTCAGGTTGAAATGACGTTGGGTTCAGAACAAGAGCTCGCAGTGTTAGGATCTCGACACCTGTTTGGGAAAACGTGAGTTCACTTGTTCAGGCGCCATTTGGACTTTGGTTCTGTGCGCATTCCCACCTTCCCACACGGGCTGCGACACGGGAAGGACGCGAGTTGATGTGATGTGTGATGTGAAAACCAAAAGTCCTTTTCTGGTGTGTTGTGAACAATCGTGGTGGAATATCCGCTGAATGGAGCCATTGCGCTGTGACGCTGATTTGTTCTTTTCAGATACCTCATCATGTCTGGTTCTGTACAATTCGTCAGAAGAAAAAGAAGAAAATTTTCCGGGGGGTCGGCGTGGCCTTTGAGGAGGTATTCGCTATCCACAGGTGAGCAGTGTGTTTGCACCAACGCGCACATTTTCCGGTTTTTTGCGCGAGGTTCCGGCTTCTGCGCGTCTGGTGCAATCAACATCCGTGTGTGTATATGGTGTGTGTGTGTACAATTTTTTTGGGGCGAAAATCTGTGAGGTTTCTCTCAACCAAGTTGACCAAGAAGTAATTGCTGACTGGGAGAGACAAGGTGTACAATGCCAACCACGTGGAACCGCGCGCTTTCCAGATACAGCCTATCTTTGATGGTGAAATACATTGACAATGTTTCTAATTTGCAGTACTAGGAACCCAGCTGGGCAAAGGGTTGATTGGTAAATTGGTGTGGAATGCTGGTGCAAAGTCATCCATGAAAACCGTTGTTTCGTGGACTCACAACGGCCACTTCGTCAACGCGTTTCTCCAGGTGGGTTTTTGTGCAGGCGCTTCCTGTGTCATGCAACGGTAACAGCAAGAGGCATGCAGTTTTCTGCACTCCTTGTCGAACTCAGGTCGGTTCTGCGTCCGAGCATAAAAATGAAGCGTGGGGGGGGGGGGGGGGGGGGGGGGGGGGGGGGGGGGGGGGGGGGGGGGGGGGGGGGGGGGGGGGGGGGGATCACCGGCAAACTGTGACGGAGCACTGAGAGGCCGAGTG
>JAAUXT010022978.1_pt1 | contig 14030 bp, 16 predicted proteins | sample 7278171 | NCBI WGS metagenome assembly JAAUXT01 (sample SAMN14350112, study PRJNA611818) | marine sediment metagenome | isolation source: surface marine sediment (1.8m) | place: French Polynesia: Moorea | collected 2018-08 | reverse complement strand
GGCTCAGTCATGTCTCACCTGGGGCTCAGTCATGTCTCACCTGGGGCTCTGTCATGTCTCACCTGAGGTTCTGTCATGTCTTACCTGAGGCTCTGTCATGTCTCACCTGAGGCTCAGTCATGTCTCACCTGTGGCTCAGTCATGTCTCACCTGGGGCTCTGTCATGTCTCACCTGAGGTTCTGTCATGTCTCACCTGAGGCTCAGTCATGTCTCACCTGAGGCTCAGTCATGTCTCACCTGTGGCTCAGTCATGTCTCACCTGTGGCTCAGCCATGTCTCACCTGTGTCTCGGGTCTCACCTGTGTCTCAGGTCTCACCTGTGGCTCAGTCATGTCTCACCTGGGTCTCTGTCATGTCTCACCTGAGGTTCTGTCATGTCTCACCTGGGGCTCAGTCCTGTCTCACCTGAGGCTCAGTGATGTCACACCTGTGGCTCAGTCATGTCTCACCTGTGGCTTGGTCATGTCTCACCTGGGGCTTGGTCATGTCTCACCTGTGTCTCAGGTCTCAGCTGTGGCTCAGTCATGTCTCACCTGTGGGTGAGTCATGTCTCACCTGTGTCTCAGGTCTCACCTGTGGCTCAGTCATGTCTCACCTGGGGCTCAGTCTTGTCTCACCTGTGGCTCGGTCATGTCTCACCTGTGTCTCGGGTCTCACCTGTGGCTCGGTCATGTCTCACCTGTGGCTCAGTCATGTCTCACCTGGGGCTCAGTCATGTCTCACCTGTGGCTCGGTCATGTCTCACCTGTGGCTCGGTCATGTCTCACCTGCGGCTCTGTCATGCCGAAGCAGGAGCGGATCTGCCCGTTGAGCAGCGGGACGAGCCAGCGCTGCTTCTGCTGCTCCGTCCCGTACTTCACCAACACCTCCATGTTGCCCGTGTCCGGCGCCCCGCAGTTGAACACCTGCAGAGTCGGGGGACATGGGGTTAACCTGCTGCCGAATCGGGTGACAAGGGACCAAACACCCGCAGAACAAAGTGGCAAAGGGTGGCCTGCAGAATCGGGAAGAAAGGTCTCACACACCCACAGAATGGGGTGATTGTGTACACATATCGAAAACGACTTCACCAACGACAACAGCCAAACGTACGTGCAGTGACCTCAACTGCATTCCGCCGAACCAACCTGCCTCTGGTCACCCTCAACCAGTTCCGACGAACCTGAGTTCCTTCCAGGTCACTTATTTCCGCGAATTCCGAGTCATAATACAATCAACTTCCGGTGACATAAACTCACTTCCGGTTTCGCGTACTCACTTCCGGTGCGATGGCGCAGCGTCCCAACTCCTCGCAGAGGAACGCGTACTCGACGTTGGTCAGACCCGCGCCGTACTTCCGGTCAGGGTCGCTGTCCAGGGGCAGGAAGAGGTTCCACAGACCCGCCGCCCGCGCCTTCGCCTGCGAATACAGAAAAAATGAAATGGTTGACATTTTGTTGTTTTTGCGCAGTGTGTGCGCGGGCACCAGTGTGTGTGTGTGTGTGTGTGTGTGTGTGTGAGAGAGAGAGAGAGAGAGAGAGAGAGAGAGAGAGAGAGACAGACAGACAGACAGACAGACAGACAGACAGACAGACAGACAGACAGACAGACAGACAGAAATGACGACTCAATGGTTGTATAAAAGAGAAGCAGGCAGAGAGAGGGAGAGAAAGAGAGAGAAAGTGGGTATATACCGAGAGAGTGAGAGAGAAGAGACAAAGAGGGGGAGAGCATCAAATAGTCAGCGCCCCACTTGGTGGCATTGGTGTTTGGAGACTTCCGGTATCGTTGTGTCGCAGACGCCTCCTCCCACGATCGCCTCACCTGCCAGGAGTGTGGAGACATTGGAGCAACCCCAGAACAGATGTTCGCAAAACGCCAGCACAACATGGTCGGTTTGAAACAAAAGAGTGCTGCCCTTACATGAACACACTTTCCTTCTGGAGTTGAACTGGGAAAAACAGGTGCACGAAGAACTCTCCAAATTTCAGATTTCATTTGGGGCCATGGGTATCCTTAGGGTCCGTGTGACCTCTGGGCGGTACTTTCTGGGAGTATTTCAGCATTCAGGGCTGTCTCAGTCCTCTGGATCCCACTGGACCCCCTGGATGCCACGTGCGCACGTGAGCAAGCCAGGCCTCTTGTTTACAGGTGCACCCGGGCTCCATTGGGGTCCTGCATCTGACGTGCCCCTGGACGTGCCCCCCTGGTGGCTGCGGCTCACCCTGTACACCTGGATAGTTTGTTGGATCCATGGTGCGGCTGCAGCGCTGACCCAGCTCGGCTTGTGGGTGTGCACGAAGGTGAGGTGCAGCCACGCTCCCAGAACGGTGCTGAAGGTTCAGCCAGTGTGTGTGTGCGTGTGTGTGTGTGTGTGTGTGTGTGTCTGTCTGCGTGAAACGTTTTTGGTGTGCACATGTTCGTTTGTGGACGTCTGTCTTTCTCTGTGTGTTTGTACAAACACCCATTTTCTGTGTGTGTGTGTGTGTGTGTGTGTGACCAAAAGAACACGTATACGTGTGTGTGTACGTGTGCATTGTGTGCGGGAAGTAGGGAGACATTTTGCACAACTATGTCACACAGAAGCACAGTATCTCTGTACGTGGTGCCCTGGATACTTGTCAATGTGCAAGTGATTTGACCACACACAAGCGTTGTGTCAAGGGCAGATCCGAAGGGACCTCGGGACCCATTCCACCTGCCTCTCAATTTACCCTGTTGTTATGTACTCGTACCACAGAGGCAAATGTTTCAACAATTTGTTGTTCAAATTCAAAGTTCCTGCGAGGCAACTGGCATCACTTTACCAAATCCTCGAATGACGTCACACACACACACACACACACATACGCACTCACGTGCACGAGGGGGGCAGGTCCTCTGTCTGCACCAGGGAGCGCTTCTTGACGAACAGCAGGCACATGGCGACGATGAGCCACTTGAGGTTGTTGTGGTTCTCCCACCAGTCCTCCAGGGTGATGTCCTGCATCACATTCAGTCTGCAGTACTTGTAGCCGCTGCTGCCGACCGACGTACACGTCAACGCTGACGTCAACCTGACGCAAAAATCACTCGGAATAGGGAGGTTGAGCATTGCTGTCGTTGACAACACGCGTTTTCTACGTGACCTTGCCCTCGTCGTCAGACGCGGATTGTTTTTTGATTTTTCAGTGAACCTATTCCCCGAGCCATATTGCTGGCTTCAAAACTGAGCATCCCCAATGTTAAACACTTTGTTTTTGGTGACACTTTGTTTTTGGCAAACTGACAGACTGGTACGCACTGCGCCAATCACAAAAAATTCCAAACGCATCATCGTGTCTTCACCAGAAATCCTCCCACTGCTGCGGTTGAGAATTTCCGTTTCACTCACAGGTACTGGAGGTAGAGGATTCTGGTGAGGAACCCGAGCAGGATCTTCAGCATCGTGCTTCTTTGGTGTGCCGTCCGTGTGCTCAGAAGTGCGACCCACTCTCGCAAATGAAAAGTTGCAAAACGTCAAACCGCCAAGCAGTCAAGCTGTGATGACCAGTTGGCTTGTCGATGAAAAATTTTTTGCCTTTGTGACGGAACCCCCTTTTGGTGAAAAAGGGAAGGTTTTTGACAAAGAGAGATGCAGAATTTTCTCAGTAAATCCAAAGCGAGATGTGGATGCACAGAACAACAATCCGTAACCTGGCGACCCACCTGTGTTCAGATCACGTGTTTTCTCCTCTGTGGCCACGACTCGTGTGGGTGCTTAGTCTCGTCCAGTGTAACGGTATCCAGAGACCTCGGTACCTGGAGGCCTGAGGCCTCCGGATTCCGGGTCTACAGGGTCCACCACTGGAACCCAGAGGACTCAGGCCTCTCTTTTCACTGGTATCTACAGGTCTCTGGATACTGGTTCGAGCGAGAAACCGGATGTCTCTGGATACCGGATGTCTCTGGATACTGGAGGTCTCTGGATACCGGAGGTCTCTGGATACCAGAGGTCTCTGGATACCTTTACACCGGTGCCGGAGAGGAAATTTGACACGAGGATCTATCCGCTGCCTGAGACCAACACTTTTACCAAAGTGGATCTGCTTACGAGTCGTCTGACGTAGTTAGTGTCACGTGATACTGCGTGGTGCAGGTCGTCGTTGCATCGCCAAAAAGATAGTTCTTGAGCTCAAAGTAGAGGGCATTAGAAACAGACCCACACCCAGTTCATTAAAATTGGTTCGACAGGCCCAAATGTCCTCGAATTGACCCAATCCTTTGATTGGCTGGGTGGGAACAGCCGCAGCAACAGACGAGAAATGATGGACACTGAAATCCTAGAGCCATTCGAGAACACGAGAACTGGGCGACACGAATAAACCGGGTGCACTTGACATTTTCAGGGTTACCACCACGAATGGTGCCACGGATCTGCAATTGCATTGAGCAAGAGAGGGGGACTCAGCAGTAAAACTCTCACACACACAGAGGGGCCCATTTTGTCCAACTGAAAGAAATGGGATGTGATCAGAGAGAAACCATTGTTGGCCTGCGTGGCACAATTAATTTGGGGAACTTCAGCTTCAGGGGATCTGGGTCTCACCTCGCTGAGGAACAGACGAATTTGTGTGTTTTGTATCGTTTTGCTGACTCCAAAACAATATTTACGTGCACGAAGTACCAGTTTGCGTTGAGAGATTGTTCGCAACTAACTCAAGGACAAAGAAAGTTTGAAGGAAAAGGGAAAACAGCGATGGAATGGAAGTTTTACATGTTATGCTCTGTTGTTTCTGCGCAGGTTGAAAACGTTCTGCAGATCACGATCACGTCTGTAAAACGATACGTACCACCATCACACGCACATTTCCTCCAGTTTTATCCTGAATTCAGTCGTTTTCTCTGTCAATTGGGGAATCTGTTTGAAACACGCGCAATACAGCTGAGGCCGGTCTGACAGTACCATACACCAACACACACAAAGAAGTTTTCGTGAGTCTGTCAATTTCACCTGTTTCAGGTGAGATCCTGACTGATTCACCAAAAGACACACAAAAAAGTATTGTCTGTTCCCTGGAAAAGTGTCTAAATACAAATGACCAATGACAGTGAAGGGGCTTGTCCGGATTAACAAATTGTGCTATTCTTGGAAAAGTGTTTTTTCCACTGAACTGAATGAACAGTCAGCAACTCTGTGAAAAGCAAAGCAAAACTCAGAATTTAAATTTGTTCCTTGTGCATGTTCCAGGAGGGTACCACCAAGACATGAAATCTTCATGGCTCTCAAAAGGGATTGCACCATTCAGCATTGCACACAGTTTGCAAAGTCCTGGTTCAGCATGAGCCCAATAACCAAACGTTTTGTACAAAGGCTTCCATGCAAAATACTTGAAATATTCAGTTGAATTTTTGTCCAGGAAATGTAAAAATTCTGCCAGCTTCCTGGGGGACTCAAAATCCAGAGCATTGATGAAGGAATGAGGGGGCGCCACTTGTGTGTAGTTGGCTCCACCCATTGTCACAGGCACAACATAAAGGTCAAAAATGTTTGCAAGTTTTTCTGTCACATAATCCTTGCAAATGGAGTTCTCGAAACTCAAATAAAATTTGTAGTCCCTTTCCAACATTCTGTAACATTCATTGCTTTTGTCTTTTGTTTCTCTGGTGCAATTTAGGGGTCCACATTTTCCATACACATCCACAGTAATGTACTTCTGGAGTTCCTTCACATAAGATTCTCTGTCGCTTGATGTTTTACAGTGAGAAACAAACCAAGCCACCAATTTCTTCTTCGGAAAACTTTCAACTTTTCTGTAGATTTTGTCCAGTTCTTTCGTTGGTGCGCGCTTGCGCGTCGAGAGATATGGCACCACGATGTGTGAGTCGAGCCTGTAGGTCATGGACACATTGATGAAGTCCTTCGGCAGCTGAGTGAGTCTCTGCGTCACCCTGACGTAGTCAGCGTGCTCATATAACCATGCAACGTACACCTGGGACGGAGATCGTTTCCTTGGCAACTCCCCATCCAGGTAATTGTTGTGGCTCAGCTGGAAGACGATGGCGTCTGCCTCCTCCGCCATCTTGCGGTCCTTTGTCCCTTCACAGTTCCCAACGGGACAGTGCTTCTCAAACCAACCTGGGGTATCCTTGGCCAGTCCTGTCCACGCTGGAGACCAGTAGACGATCCGTTTCCGGGGCAACCTGCTCCACTTCCGGTCAGACGGAACCTTCCTCTGGTGAGTGAGAACCCTTTCTTGGTCAGTTGGAACCAGCTGAGTTGGAACCAATATCTGGTCAACAGAAACCCACTTCTGGTCAGTGGGAACCAACATCTTGTCAAGAGGCACCCACTTCCATAGCGCCGCCAGCCCGACGGTCATCGCTGTGATGAGGCAGGCAAGGCAAACATGTTGGAGCCGTGGGCTCGCGTCAAGTATGGGTATCCGAGAAAAGTAACGAAGACACATCTTGAATTTCTCCTCTCTTCAATTTTCAAGTCCGTTGGATGAAAATTTCACTTGTGCTTTGGCGCGATGTACTGTGAGAACTGATTCTCTGTTCACACGTCACGTTGCTGTCGTGTTGGACGAACCGGGTTGAATTGTTCGACGTCACTCTCTCATTGATGCTCCTGTTGTTGAAGAGGCGACACCTCACGTCAAACGAAACCGTCCAGTTTTGCGTGAAGATCGACTGCGTGTACTCACAAGCGGTTGCAGGTGTGTGTACGCACTCGGGAGATGACAAACCTTGGTACAATGACAGGTAGACTCACAATGTGGTATCCATGCGCGCAAAATTGTTTTTCCCTGTTTCAATCTTCAGCGGTTGTTTCATCGTCAGAATCCCCCGGCTCTGCAGCCGCACCTGCTGAACCGTCGGCTGAGCTCCAGCTGCGTTCTGACCTGGATCGCAATGTGGTGAGGAACTCCTTCCCGTCAGAGGCAGATCCAGGGGCCCCTGCAGGGGTCCGCCCCGGCCCTGGGAAATTTCATAGTTGCCGCATCTGAGGACGTCGGGACTCCCAGAAAATGCTGGATCTGTCCCTGCACGAAACCTCAGCCGACAAGAACTGACACGAAGCGAAAGTTCCTGCTGGGTCAGACCTTCACCAACCCTGCCGGGGTCCAGCACTCCCAGTGTTGGCTGCAGTCTTCAAAGCACAGTCGCTTCAGGTGGCACGACACACTTGTTTTTGAGAGCGTGACATACAATTGGTACAAAGCTTTGCGCATGAGGTGATTTTGGATTCGGCTTTTGTCACGTGCTTCTGTTGACACAAACGTTATGCAGCTGTGGAAAACGTGCTTTTGAGAGAGAAACAAATATCACATCGGTGGTCGGGCAAATATGAATTATTTGTCAGTCAAACAAAAGCTTTTGTGTTTTGAACTTTGTTTGGCAGGTGTGTCACGTGGTTGTGTTGACACAATGAGTCTGGTCTTCCTGTCGGTGTGTGCTCGGGCGCTTTGGGTGTTCAAGATGTCTGGAAGATCTATTTTGCGAGATGCCTGAATGTTATTTTTCAAACTGAGGCAAAAAGACTTTCTTTTGGGTCAGCAGTTCCTTCACATGTCTGTTTTGCATAATTTTTGTTTGCCCCTTGATACGATTTACGCGCACAACAGAAAACCCTCCACGCGTGACCAATGAGCAAAGTGCTCAGCAAAATTGCCCAATCAGAGGAAAGTAAAATTGTGTGTTGTGAGGCACGCTTCGTCAAGGCGAAACTTGCAGCGCGTTTTTAGTTATTCTGTTTTGAGGCCTCAAATTTTTCATTGAACCAACCAACATTTCAAAAAAGTTTGTTGTACGCGACAGACTTGTGATAAATTTCCAAGCAAAAAAAACAACACCCAAGCAATGCAGGTGCAGACTATGGCAGACGACTCCATGTTTAGCTTCATCATCACGTCAAAGCGACACTTCCCACGTTGTTTGTCCACGCTCCGTCCAATTATCGCCCGCAGCAGCTGTCCAATGAGTCTGTCTGTCTCGTCCAGGCTTGTCAGGGGCGACAAAAGCGGAGCAGATGTCACCATGAACTGTGAGGTCTGAGGTATGTGGGCGCAGTCAGCACTGCGCGGATCCTGGGGTACTGACAGTGTGTGCGTGTGTGTGTGTGGCGGGGGGTGAAAGACTGACTGTGACTGCGTATGAGTGTGGGTGGGTGGGTGGGGTTCGGCGGGGCTCGAGGAAGGGTGGTTTCTGTTGCGGCAGGAAAGGTTTTTGGGCCGTATCTGAACACTTTTGTGTTCTCAGGTAGTAAAGAAGGGACTGGGTTTGCTTGGTGCTGCACACCAGACCAGAATCCACCCCTGTCACAAGCAGAAAACAAACCAATCAGAGTTGGACACAAAATTACATCTGGTTGTTGTGTGAAAATGAAACAGAGTAAACAAAATAAATTCAGCAGCATCTGCGTCTGACTGTTGTTGTGTTGTCCGGGGTGCAGAGTGAGAGTCAGCACAAGACGCTAAACTCCGAAGCAACACCACGAGGCAAGTGAGTTTTCGTGCTTTTTCAATTTGGAGTGCGAAAAAGAAACACACTTGGCATTGAATCTTGGTGTGACATTTGCCCAATTGTTTGTGACTCTTCAGTTTTGGTCTCAACAATTGTCTCTTTACAAGTACAGACCATGTCAAATTTCTAATTCTCTTTTGCAGACAAAGTTGCAGCAAAAGAATAAACCATGGCTTGTGTGCTGCTTTTGGTCTGCTTGGCATTGAGTGCATCAGCTGCTGTGATGCCAGCGGCAGAAGCAGGTGGGGTCAAAGTTCATCAGATTTCTGCAGCTTGGAAGCCTGGAGAGAAAAACACACAAATTTTGGAGACGCGTCAAAGTCCTTTGTTCTCGACACAAAACTAACATTGTTCTTTGTTGTTTTTTCAGGGGTAGTTCCGGAAGCCAAGGGTCCCGAACGGGAGATAACCCACACCTTCAGCGAGAGACAACCGCCAGGAGGCAGCCCACAGCCATGGCCGGCGGGATCACCGGGGACCCCGGGGGGAACCCCGGGGGGAGTGGGATGCCCGGGGCCCTACGGGTACACCCACAAAGACGACCCCAACTGCTTCTTCAGCTGCTCCTCCAAACCAGGGTGCACCAGCTGCTACCACGAGCCCTATCGCAAAGACTCTCGCATCGGGTACCCTGGAACCAAACGATTCGTGGAGAGATCCAAGACATGTTTCGCCTATGCCTACATTGAAGACAACGGGCATTGCGTCTTTGACTGCACTCCGATGAACAGGATAGACAAGAGATCGGTAGATGTCAGGGCTGCTGCGGGTCCCCTGGGGCCGGACCGGACGTGAGCCGCTTCCAACTTGGTGCTCCATCGGTGAATATTGCATATGTTCTTTGCTGATTTATCACTGAATTTAAAGTTTCAGCGACAAAGAAAAGAAAAAAAAGGAGAAAATTCAACGACCCGTGGAGCGGGATTCCGGTGTGTGTGTGTGTGTGTGTGTGTGTGTGTGTGTCTGTCTGTCTGTCTGTCTGTCTGTCTGTCTGTCTGCATGTGCTTGTGTGTGTGTGTGTGTGTGTGTGTGTGTGTGTGTGTGTATGTGTGTGTGGTGTACACGGAGGGTCCTGATGATCCAGGACCATGTAACCCCCGAAACCGTCCGATGCAACATCTCGTTTGTCAACAAAATTGTGAAAAGTTGAAACGCAGTTCTTTTGGTCACAACAATCTAAGAAAACGCAAGGTTCCAGGGAGGAATCAAGACACAAGGGCGGAAAGTCATGCTATGCTGAATCACGTTGTTGCAGGTCTTCAGGTTGGACACGTGGAGATGTAATTTCTTGGAGCATCACATCAGGAACAGCGTGCCAATGGAGCTGGCTGTGGCTGTGGGTACTTACTCACTGTCTCAACTAAACCAAAAGAGCGTGGAAGGAATGACGAAAAGCAATTTCTGTGAAAAGTTTGGTTCATTCTGATATACATTTGCCTCTACCAAAGGCCGCCTCTCTTTTGTGTGCTTGTTTTGACAAAGAAGGCCCCAACGTACGAAAAATACCCATGTTCGTGCAAGTTGCTTCGCACACGCATCGCAATGCAAGTTCCTTCTCTATTCGGAAGAACTTCGCCTCAGATCCCAGGAGGGGGAACGTAAAGTCAATGTATTCAAATTCGGGAGACCTATGATGACTTCGCCATTTGCTGCTGATGCATGCGGCTGGTGAAAAACAACAAAGGGTGCAAGGGGCTACCACACAGAAAGACAAGTCACTCACCTCTGCGACTTCTCTACAAGTCTACAAGTGAAAATCTCTCAAAGTTCAACTCTGCGTGTATAAGTGTATATATATCTTCAGTGTCAGGTCAGTACTCATCAGAAGGAAAAGACAGATCAATGACTCCAAGACCCATGAACAAGATCAGACCAGGACAGAAGTGCAGAAAAGGGTGAAAGGTGATCACATTCTTTCTCTGCTCCATGACTGATACTCATAGATTTATGTGATGTATGTTTCTCTTCCTATTTGTGCTGGAGGTGGCTTTATTTGACTGTCTTCCCTGATTTTGACTGAAGTCCAACTTGACTGTCTTCTTGCAAATCATGGACAAACACAAAAAAACATGCAAAATTGTGTGGTATCAAACTCTGTTGTGTGGTGGGTGTTGTTTGGTGATCCCTTCTCCTGGAGTCTTCAGACACAATATATTTGTATTCAGCACAATTGCGTCAGCTTGAGCAAATTAAGAGTTTGGCTTCACTGAACAAAACGCCAGATGAGGAAGTGAGCAATTGTTTTCATGTAGCTTGGATTAAGAGGTGTAGCTGTTGATTTCAGAGCAATATGAGTGCGAAATAATGGGCATAACAGCTGTTTGGAAATGTGTCACTGATTGTGCATTGATTTCTGAAACAACCTTTCTCCAAGTACAGTGATCAAAAGGATAAAAACCTACTGAGTGGAAAAGAAACAAAGTTATTTTCTCTTAATTTTTCTCAAGGTTGTTGAGGTGAATACAAGAGGGTTGATAATAGAATTGATGGGAGTGATTGCTACAGATGTCCAGATCAACAGAGAAGTTGGGTACCTTTCAAGAAAGCTGGCTGTGAGATAAATGACAGAAGTGGGAACCCAGCAAAACAAATTTGAAGATGTCACTATGACCACCTGCACAACCAAGGATCTGTTAGGTGTTGTTTCAGATTTTGCTCCTGCTACTTTCTGTTGGGAAGCTTTCAATTCTGTTATGAGTTTCACATAAATGATTAAGATAAACACAGAACATGCTGTTGTGGTTACACTTGCTGACCAAGTGAGAATTTCAATAATTTTGAAATGGTTGGTTGGATCGACAAATGGAGAGCAAAGAAACAATGGAAGTCCTTTGTCTTTGGTCAGCATCCAAGCCACAACAGTAATGCCAACTGAGATCACAGCAAACCCACCAACAATACCAAAAAGACATTTCAGAACAAATGCCTCTCTTTTGAAATGCGTTTTCACTGGATTCTCAACAACTTGCAGTCTGGCATATGACAAAAAGCAGAGAAGTATAGGATACAGGAATGTGAAAAGAACACTGACGCCAAAATTGAAGAAACAGCCTGGGCCAGACCTCCAGGAGATCTCAAACAAAGCAAAATCGTCATCAAACACAAGGTCAGCTATCCAGATGGTAAAGAGAGTTGTTGAATACAACAGGTCAGCAACATTGATAAAGGCAACTATGTACTCAAAAGCACCTTTTCCTTCATATGAAACCTTTTGTAAAATCAATGAAACAATATTGGCCAGCAATATTGTATCAGAAATGAGATAGAATGTGATTTTGAGATGAAAAGTTGGCAATAAACTTTCACATGCAAAATACCACGGCTTTTCCTGGGTGCAGTGAACATTAGAAGGCACCAAGCAACAGTGGTGGTGGTCCATTGTGTCCAAGATTTTCAGTTTTATGCCCAGGAAATCAGTTTTTGACAGAGAACTCAGACTGACATTTTTCAAAGAAAATAGAGTTATTTTTCCCAAACCAAGATCGTTGAGAGTTGCCAGATGCAAGAAAAAGTTGTTTGATAGATCAAGAATTGCCAAGTATTGTAAAGGATAAAATGTACCTCTGTTGATGTCAGTAATAAGATTATCTCCCATGACAACCATTTGTAAATGTATGGTTTCAGCAAAACAGGATTCTGTCAACGTTCTTATTGAATTAACACTGAAATTGAGAGCCACCAATTGTTTGCTTTCACTGAAAAATGAACAACCCACTGACAACCCAGAATTAATTATGCTAATGACATAAAGTTTATGAAAGATGATCCAAAAGTTGTTTCGTTGGACCTGGCCAGAGCAATTTTTTATCTCCAACAGATAATGTGGGTTCTGTTCTTCAACAAGTGTCCTTGGCAGTCTGATGTTCAGACACTGAATCGCAAGACCTAAACATTCACACAAATGAGGGCATTCATACTGATTCAACATACAGAGCAGTTCATCATCAGCTTGAGGACAATTCATAACACTATCACAAACATCCCTCAGATGTATGCACAACTCTGCGTCCTTACATTTGAACAAATTTGTGCATCTTCTTCTGTCAGTGCAATGATGGTAGGATTCATCAAACCCAAATGGACAGTCCCACCTGCCATTGCAAGTATATCCCCAACCTATGCAATAATACCCTGGGCATTTGAACATCATGTTACACTGATGCTTTCTACAAAGTTGAAGGTGTTCCCCAAAGTGGCATGGGAAAAGACTACCATTGTCATTCAGTTTGTAAATGCATACTTGGGTCAGGTTGTAACACACTTTATTTTGTATGCATCCAAGCATGCCTTGGTCAGTGCAATATTCTTGTGGCATGCTAACTTCCTCCGGCTTGAAAGATTTCAAATACATAAATAGTTTGCAGGTACTATTTGGTGTCATATACAAAAGAGTTGGACACATATTTTTCTTTCCAAAAACACACTTCTCTTCATCATTGGCTTCTGGGCATTCATTAATTCCATTGCACATGTGTATCAATGAAATATAAAACCTATTTTTACACAGAAAAATGTTGCCTCCTGGCCTCAGAGTTTTTATGGGGAGAACATCTACAGTTAGAGCATTGGATGTCTTGTTGCTTACAAGAAATATTCTGTATGTGTAAATGTTTAAGAACCTGACGAAATAGATTTTTCTTGAAAAATTATGACTGATGATTGGTGGAAATGAAAGTGCATCAACAGCATCAAAAATATTCTGAAAAAATATGGTTGAATTAAATTCCAACAGAGACTTCCTTTCTTTGAACTGTTTTCTTACAAATTCAACACTTTTCCAAGAAGGTAAAAAGCACAAAGTGTTGTTTGTAAAAGAAAGTTTGTCACAACTTGTCAGTGAAATTTTTGTGTTCAAGTCACTTCCATTGAATGTTGCCCGTTGACTGTTGCAGAAAATATCTCGTGCGTGAGATTTACTACAATTAACAAATGCAATTTTTGGTTCTGCCAGGTTGTCGAGAAGCATAATCCCACAAAAGCCTTTTGAGCTTCTTTGTAGTACAACAGACAAATTACTCTCTGTTTGCCTGCAAGATGGATAAACTCCCACTTTCAAACAAAATATTTGCGAAGATATGTGAAACTTATGTTTCTTACTGTGTGCAGAAAACAGAACAGCCTCAGTCATTTTCGAACTCTGCGATGAAAAGAGAAAAATGGTAACCAATTTCACAACAAATTTCATCAAATTCAGGAACTGTATCTGAATACCTGCAAAGAGAGCAATATTTTCTTAACACTAGAGGCGCCCATAGCTCCGATAGGAGCTCAGCGGCACTTGTAATGGGAGCGGCACCGCTGATTAATTAGTTGCGGTCATTTAGCGGCACCCCACTCAGTGATGCTCTGTACACTTGGAACTCGAGCGCGCAAGATCCTATGGGAGCATCACTTTCATTGGAACTGATTACACGTGCTTGGGTTTGATTGACAGCGCGGTTAGGTGATTGCTCTTCATCATACTTGCAGTAAGTGAATATATTTGTCACCAGTACGTACCTACTCAATGTGGGTTGAGACGGACCAGGTTGCCAATGGGTAGCATGTCATCCAGATATCTCCT
>JAAUXT010134039.1_pt1 | contig 14032 bp, 15 predicted proteins | sample 7278171 | NCBI WGS metagenome assembly JAAUXT01 (sample SAMN14350112, study PRJNA611818) | marine sediment metagenome | isolation source: surface marine sediment (1.8m) | place: French Polynesia: Moorea | collected 2018-08 | reverse complement strand
TTGGTGTAAGTTTGTCTTCAAAATGTTGCTGTTTTTGCTTCTTCTTTTGATATTCCAAAATAAGTTGGGAAAGTGAAATCATTTGACAAAAGTTTTTCAAATACTTTTTTCTAACTTTTAGCTGACCAAAAAAGATTGTCCCAAAAAGAGTATTATAAATAAATATTCTCTTGATCCTTGATCAATCAAACTACAGTTATGTTGAGAGAAGATGTCAATGAAGCCTGATATGAGCACTGAAGGTTGTGTGTTGAACCACACGCGAGATATTGATTGCAATCGGGAATATAAAAAGCGGGCCTCGTATATGGCTTTTACAATTATGATTGTAAAATAGGTGTAGAATCGCAGCTTCGTTGTGAGAATCTGTTGAACACAGCACTTTACTGTTCGCTGATTGTTGTTCCTTGCTTTTGCGTGTATTTGTGTTTTCTCTGTCACTGTAATGTACGTGATTCTGCGGTGAACTACAGTGTACTGCTTTTTCCTGGTTTTCACCCGAAAACCTGACCTGTTCTGGACGGGTCACGTGTTGCGTCTCTGGACAAGCCAAAGGCGCTGCGTCGCTGTTCGCCCCTTCGTGACGTAGCGCCCACTCGGGAAACCCGGTTGTGTTACTGTAGGTTGTAGACCGACGTGAATTCGTTCTTTGCTCAACCGAGAGAACCATGTCCCAAGACAAACCCAGCAAGTGCATTTGTGAATGGAACTGTTTTCACCTCAAGAGATCATCAGGTAGCCTCAAAAACTGCAGGTTCCTGTTCTGCCTCGTCAAACCACGTGACATCAGAACCAGCATTGTGGACCCGCAGCACAGCGGACCAAACCAGTGTTCTACAGACCCACGCCAAAGACAGGTGCAGAGGGCCATGAGAAACGTCCTGATTTCAGTGTGTTCGAGTGGCAGGCCGATTTTTCCTTTGAGGTGGAAGCAGTTTCGTGGAAGTCTATGCATTTATCAGCCTGAGCTTTGCTTGTAACTACCGGAAACTTGATCTCTGCTGACTTGACCTCACGGTCAAAGTGACGGACTTTTCAATCAGACGAGACGCTCTGTCTGTTTGCTGTGCTTCGAGTGGAAAGACTCAGCAAATCGCCTCGTGATCACCTCTCGATGTACATTCCGTGGACCACGAAATTCACGACAGCATTGAAACTTTCAAAATTGACCAGACAAAAAAATATTCCATGCTGATTCGCACAAACGCACACACACGCACAATTTGGTGTGCATGCAGACGATTGCCGAGGCTGTTTGCTGAAGCTCCCTCATGTGGTACACAGAGTGAGCGTCTGAGGATACATTTTCTCGTCTCGATCATGACGTTTGATACTTTTTCAAGTCACCATTCACTGTAAATACTGAAGAGACCTGTGGTGCTCACCAACCAATCACGCTGCTGAAACCAGGACGCCACGTGCCAAATCTCGCAGCAGAAGAACGAGATCTCGGGTGCGAGATCTGGTGTGGCTGCGTCCCTGTGCACGTCGTGGGCGCTGCGTTCGCTTTGACCAGCGGCGTCCGTTGACTTTGCACGGGGACGCAGCCACAAACAGCCACGAAGCTCGGACCCGACACCAGTCCCCCGCTGTTCACGGAGTACGTGTTGCACCTATGGACGTGTACATGTTGACCATACCAAAGGATGTGTGTGCAATGGTAGGAAATCTTGTATGAACACGAACACACAGCAGTACAATGTGAGTTGGAACCAGGGAGAACCCCAGGGCCCTCTCTCCACCAGAGGTCAGCCCCATCGCCAGATCCTGGACCGGCCTCACGTGATATGCGCAGTGCGAGCTGTGAGTGGCGAGTCACGAAGTATCAACACAAGGGAGTTTGGAGCCTCACGTCAAACGAGCTTCACCAAAAGATTTAGAGCCTCACGTCAGTGCGCGAAGTGTGACGCTTTGACGCACCACGTACCTTGCGTCAACGCGTTGAAGCGTACGCAGAGTGAACCGTGGATGACGTACTGAACATGTCCTACCTGTGCGGGGCCAGAGCGCGTTGACTGCGATACCGTCGTCCTTCAGTTCGGCCGACATCCCCAGCGCGCACATGGACATCCCGTACTTGGCTATGGTGTACGCTGAAACAACAAGAACACCTGATCAGTGTGGACACGCGCTCGTGTGAGCGGCAGCACACACACAGACAAGCAACACTTGCCTATTGTGTACGCTGAAATCAACAAGAACACTTGTTGGTGTGGAACGCGCCCGGACACAGCGCCCACATGGACACCATGAAAACTGAAACGAACAAGAACGCTACCACACTGGACACGCACCCTGACCCAAGGCGCACACTGACAGTACTTCGGAATCATTTGTGCCGAAACGGACAAGATAACTTGTCAACGTAGGCACGTGCACGCGCGCGCTCAGGACATGTCTCCCGCAACCGTGTACGTAGGAAAGTGCGAGTTGCACTGTGCATTTTGTGGTTTTGTGGGAAGAGCAAAACCTGACGCGAGGTGTAATGCCAAAATCGAACACAAAGGGTCGTGACCTTGACGCACTCCCACCGTTGGAGCCTCAGATACCATATGAGGTGCAGTATGTACGAATATTCTTGAGGTTGGGTGCAACAGAAATTTTTTTTCCCAAATGGGAATTAAAGCAGGACCTTCTACTTGAGAAAAGCCAGCACTTTACCCTCTTGTTGGGTTGATGCTATATAGGCTGAATTGCTTTCTCGATGAAAGTGGTGGTGGGAGAAAAAGTGTTGAGATGTGTCTCAAAATGACAACAGGTGGATTTATTCCATTTCTATGCAACTCTTAGCCACGATTAGGTATCAGCTCATCCTCGTTTTGTAAACGGTGAGGCCAAAAGCGGACACGAATTAGTGTAATGTGTGTGATTTGGTCAAGCGAGGACGAAGTCTGCGTGTGCCATCGAAATTGTTTTGTTTTTGTCCCCTTCTGCATGTGACTTATCTTTCCAACAGAAAAATTGGTGAGTTTCAGTTTCTTTTTGAGTTTACACAACAGACTGGTGTTCTGGTAACAAACCAAACGGATCTGGCGTAATATTTTGAAGGCACTGTGATAAAATCAAAAACGAACTTGCTATTTCTGTGAAATTCCGTGTTGTGAAATAGATCTAGAAAAGGTTATTCAAACCGTTGGGACGAATTGCAAATATATTTTCTTATTTTTGTTCGAGGGGTTTTTGCAGCGCAAGTCAAGACAACAAACACGTGATTTTCCCGACTTCAGGTCACAACATTCAGTTTTGAGATTCCGTGGAAACCGCAGCAACAGTTCCGCCCATAAAAAGAGCACAACAGAGCAAACGAGTCTTTATCGAAATGGAGTCGAGAACGTCACGTTTTTGCTGCATCGACGAAAGAATAAACTGTGAAAAAAAGTGAAGAAAAGATTTGAAAGACTGAGACTTCGTGTGTTTTCCTCCTTCTTTCAGAGCGACATTCTGTGTGTGTGTGTTTGTGTGTCTGTCGGTCTGTCTGTCTGTGTCTGTGTACGTTGTGTGCGTGTGTGCGCTTGCCAACAAGGTACGCGTGTGGGCGATGTGTGCGTGAGGTGTGTGCGTGCGAGTTGTGGGTGCGTGTGCGTGCAGTGTGCGTACCTGTGTGGTCCTTGAACCACTGCGGATCCATGTTGAGCGGGGGACTGATGTTGAGGATGTGCGGGTTCGTCCCTTTCCTCAGGTGCGGGATCGCGTACTTCGAGCTGCGAAAACGAACAGAACCAGGGCTTTCATATCATGAGCTGTACAAGTCGGTGGACACAGCGTCCCGTGGCTGACACAGCGAGAAATGGACTGCATAGAGTTGCAACGTGTGACCAATCCAATGCAGTGCGAAAGAGATCCAAGACGTGTTCGGAGAAAGACACAAACCCAAAGACCAGAGACTGTTGATATGATTCATTCACGCGAGCGCTTACGTGTGTGTGTGTGTGTGTGTGTGTGTGTGTGTGTGTGTGTGTGTGTGTGTGTGTGTGTCCGTGTGTGTACCACGTATTCGATTCACTACGCACCACATGAAGGTGCCCCTGGTGTTGATGTTGTTCATCAGGTCGTATCGCTTCATCGGAGTCATCTCCGTTCCTGCAAAACAAACACGTGCAAGAATCATTCACTCTCATTTTGATCTTGTTCACGGGACACACACACACACACACACACACGTGCACCACGCCCATACTTAGCAAGCACACAATCCACCCACGGACACCATACCTGAGAGATGGATGGCGCTGGTGTTGTTGCACCACACAAACTGCACACACACACAACACACGCACGCACAACACGCATACCTGTGAGGTGGATGGCGCCCGCGTTATTGCACTACACATACACGCACACCGCAGACACGCATGCACACCTGCACCCACACAACGCACGCACACAGAACACATACCCGTGAGGTGGATGGCGCTGGCGTTGTTCACGAGCACGTCGACGCCGCCGAACTTGTCGACAGCCTGGCTGAAGGCGCTGCGGACCTGGTCCTCGCTCTGGATGTCAACGATACAGGGCAGCGCCTTTCCGCCCGCTGCCTCAACTGTCAAATACGCACAGGAGTGTGTGTGTGTGTGTGTGTGTGTGTGTGTGTGTGTGTGTGTGTGTGTGTGTGAGGCAGGTGTACGAGAGTGATTTACGATTGAGACGCTCTGGGTGATGATGATGCCGCGCAGCACCTTCCAACTCGTGTGTGTGTGTGTGTGTGTGTGTGTGTGTGTGTGTGTGTGTGTTGCGTGCGTGTATGAGGTGTGCATGTGTGGGTGAGGTTTATGTAAAATGCTCTGGATGTTGAGGTACAAGCAAGGCAGTGCGTTGCCTCCAGCAGGTGTGCCTGCCTAACACAGAGGGACAGAGTGAAGGCACGGAAAGAGAGAAAGACAACAAAGAAAGAGGGGGAGGGAGATAATGAGTGAGACAGAATGAGAGAGATAGAGTGACAGAGAGAGCGAGAGTGAGTGAGTGTGTGTGTGTGTGCGTGTGGTGTGTCGTCCATGTCCTGAAGCCTGGATGTGTGTGTGTGTGTGTGTGTGTTTGTGTGCTCTCCGCCCTTACTCTGCTCAGCGACGGTGTAGATGGTTCCCGGGAGCTTTGGGTGCGGCTCGGCCGTCTTCGCCGCTACGACGATGTTGGCGCCATCTCGCGCGCAGCGCATCGCGATCGCCTCGCCGATACCGCGACTCGCGCCCGTGATAAAGACCGTGCGGCCCGCCAGAGTCCTGCAACACCAGAGGACGCTCAGTGCGACTCGGGACACGCGTTCACACACACACACACACACACACACACACACGGCCTGTCAGTCAAGTCTTGCAACATTAGGGGTGACGGTATTGCGACGGACTCAGGGCAACATGAACACGCACGCACATCCCACGCACACCCCAAGCAGATACAGACACGGACCAGACTCATGCAACATCCAACAGCTGCTGCACGAACAGAAAACTTCAACGCACTGGCAAGACAGCCGTGTGAACTTCAGAACAGGAGCGGTTTTGGATGCAGTGAGAAAAATCTCGCAATCTCGAGTTACCCGGGGTAAATTTTTTGCAGCGACCGGGTTCATGGGTGGATAGCTGTCTCCAATGCAGGATAAACTGGGTGCAACACTCAAGACTCAACTGCCTGCACAGTGTCGAAGAAACAGTCATTGCGTTTGCCCTCTGTTGCGATCGATTCGCAGCGGCCGAATGGGTTGTGCATGTTAGACGGCCCAGTCGCGAAGTGCATGAATCAGCATGTGAACTTCAGGAAACATGCAAAGCAAAGCAAACTCGTATCGCCGTTGTCATTGCTCACAAGCCAGTGGAAAGTTTGTGAGTTGAGAGGTGAAAGCGGCAATTTCGACGAGGGCTTGCAGGCGTCACCAGCCCAAAAGACCCAGGGGTCGAATTTGTTCACTCGCCAAGCCAAGCGTCTTCTTCAGTTGCACGAATCTTCGAGGAGAAAACCCCTCCGCATGTCAACCTACCCTGCCATAGCGAAATTTGTCAAAGTTCACTTTGAGCCCAACTAAAGAAAACCAGATTCAAAGCTAAAAGCAGCACCGCCGGCGGCCCAGGACCCAGAAAGGTGTCACGCAGTGAAACAACTTCAACCACTCAGAAAATTCAAAGCGCAAATTGTCAGTCAAGATTTGCCATGTTATAATTTGCATATGTATATTTTAATAATTTTAATTTGCCTTGATTGTACTTTGCATTTGTTGTTTCAACGATAATTGGTGTATAATTTGTACGTTCTGAAGTGCGGACCATTTTTCTGGGCCGGAAGTGCCAAGTCTGGGCGACTGATCTAAATTCTGCTCTAGATAAGCGCTTCTCTGGGGCAGAGTTGTGAATTTCTTGTTTCTGTCTCTCTTCCGCTGGAGACGAGACGCAGCGATGACGCGAACGTTTGTCGTCGGGGTCGGGATGACCAAGTTCGAGAGACCCGAGGTCAGGAAGTGGGACTATCCGGACATGGGGCGAGAGGCAGGTCAGGCTCCCGCCAACATCATCATCAAATTCTCAAATTTGTGACGTTCTGGTCCAACGTTGAAAGATGTTCAAACCAGTGTTGATGTGCGCAGACAATTTTACGCACACGCGCACACTGTGTAGCACTCAAACAGTGTGGCACACACACACACACACACACACACACACACACACACACACACACACATACCGAACATACGCGTGTCCCTTGCACTTCACTCTTCCCGCAAAACCTGACGCATTCAGAGCCAGTTTGCCTGTCACAGACACACAGCATAAACTGGAAGAGCGGGATTAGGGGCACCACACCCAGGCAACACACACACACACACACTCACACACACATACCAACGCGCACGCATGTTTTTAGCGTTTCTCACTCACTCATTCACCCCCCCCCCGCCCAACAGGTGAGCTGGCGCTGGCGGACGCCGGGGTCCCCTACACCTCGGTTCAGGCCTGCGTCGCGAGCTACTGTTACGGGGAGCCGACGTGCGGGCAGCGGGCGGTGTACGAGCTCGGGCTCACGGGCGTCCCCGTCTTCAACGTCAACAACAACTGCTCCTCGGGGTCGTCTGCGCTGATGCTCGCGCGCGCGCTCGTACAGTCCGGGATGGACTGCGTACTGGCCGTCGGTGAGTCTCCGACACTCGCGCGCTCACACACAACAGTCACACGCACACACACGCACACAACTGTCACGCACTCACACACACAGTCACGTGCACGTGCGTGTGTGCGCGTGCACGTGCGCAGTCACACACACAGCACACAGTCGCACGCACACACACACGCACGCACGCATCTCGTGCCGTCTGGTATGGACAGTGTCTATGCTGTCGGCGACTGTCGTCCTTCAGTGTGTTTCGCGTTGTAATCTTTGCGGAATCACCGAAAATTAGTCCTGTGCATGTTTCTGGTGGATCCGGGGTTCCGGGTTCCGATCTGGGTTCCGACTAGAACTTGTTCACCCTGCCCTATTTTGGCACCACATTATTTTTCAACGTTCGGTCCCTCAGGCTTCAGGCTGGGTTGGACCCCGGTTGGGCCTCATTGATTGATCATGGACTCCCTGTTGTGTACGCTATGTGTGGGAAATCACTCTCTGTCCTCGGGTTGCGAGCGTGTGCTCAGAGCCTCCCTGCACAACATTGACCCACGCACCGCCCATTGACTTACACAGCGACGCACCAGAGAACTCACCTCTGTGACACACCTCTGATTCCCTGGTCGGCTGCGCAGGTTTTGAGAAGATGGAGCGGGGCTTGTCGGAGCGCTTCCCTGAGAAGGTGTCCCCGGTGAAGCGTCACGTGGATCACATGATCGAGCTGGGCGCGACCCCTGGTGTCGTGCGTCCCGGACTCAACGACATCACGTCTGACGTCATCAAGATGTTCGCGTACGCCGCGCGAGAGTGAGTATCTGACGTCATGGCGTCCTGGAATAATTTGCACCACTGTGGTGCGTGTGTGTGTGTGCGTGTGTGCGTGTGTGTGTGTGTGTGTGTTAGGAGACGTGTCTTGTGGAAACTGTGTTCATGAACTCGGGCTTCAAGCTCCTCAAACTCGTTTCTTCACGCTTCGTTGTGGACGTAGCTTCACGCAACTGTTTTAACGGATCGCTGTCGATACACGAATGTCATCCGAGCGTTTGGTTTGTGCGTAAACGAACACGCGTCTCTCATGCTGGGTTGCGTTGTGCAGGAGCAGTGCGTGTCGCGTTTGACATGGTCACGTGTTTCACGTGACGTATCGCGGCGTACGTTACCTCAGCGTCACGCTTGACATGGTGACGTGTACCCCACGTTGTATGTCCCTGCGTGCACGGCGCGCGTCAGCCTGACGTCGTATTAGACGTCATGTTTGACGTCACTGCCTCTGTTTCACGTGACGTATCACCGCAGGTATGATGCACGTCACCCGGGCGTCACGTTCGACGACTACGTGGAGATCGCGCACAAGAACCGCCTCCAGGGGGCGCAGAACCCGAAGAGCTGCTACCCGCGCGCCACCACGCGGGAGAGCATCGGTGAGTCCCGCCCTCTCGCGGATCCAGGGCGAGTATTTCAGAGGTGGGGGCACTGACGGAAACTTCTGCGTCTGAATGGTGGACAGAACAGGAAGAAGTGACATTGCAAGAGAGTGAGCCTGTGGCTGTGCGATTCACGTGTTGGACAGATCTGTCTGGCATTGTTCTCCTCGTTTTCATTCGTTCGGAAATAAGAACAGGAACAGACGCCAGTTTAATGAACATCTGTGAAAAGCAACAATGTGAAGAGAGTCAGGTGTCTGTTCTTGTTCAACTGCCAGGAGATACTGTTCAAAGTTTGTTTGGTTTCAGGGGTCAGGTGGCTGAACTCCATTTCAAAATTTGGCTTTGGTGTTCAGAGATAATTCCCTTTCAGGGTTTGGTGCCAAACTGAAATTTGCTCCAGGCATCAGGGCACCAAGCTCACACTAGATTGGTTCCCAGACTCAATTTAAAGGGTACAATTTGGAACAGAACGTGTGTGTGGAACGAATCTGAAGACGCTATGGTGTCACAATCTCACCATCCATGTGGAACTACTTTTCGTGTCTCTCCTCAGGGGAGCGGAGGCGCATGCTGTGCGACCCCATCACGCTCGGCATGTCGGCGCCGACCTGCGACGGTGGCGCCGCCGCCGTCGTGTGCAGCGAGAGATTCCTCCGCAAACACCGCCTTCAGGTGAGACTTGTGTGTCCGTTGGGTTGAATTGGGGTTCAGGTCAGGTCAGGGTTGGAGTGACCTGTGTCACACTTCTCTTCCACAGCGACGTGTGGTTGAGATCGAATCCCAGCACATGGTGACGAGTCTGCCCAGCTGGTTCCATTGGGTTGGGTTGGGTTGAGGTCAGAGTTGGGTTGGGGTTCAGGTCAGGTTTCGGTTGACCACCTCTCTATCTCTTTCTCTCACAGCGGCGTGCGGTGGAGATCGCCTCCCAGCACATGGTGACGGACCTGCCCAGCTCGTTCGGACGTAGCTTCATGGACCTGTGCGGCGTCGGCATGGCCCAGAAGGCGGCCGACCAGTGAGTAGTGCACCCGGGGGTCAAGTGAGTAGTGCGTCCAGGGGGTCAAGTGAGTAGTGCGTCCAGGGCTCAAGTGAGTAGTGCGTCCAGGGCTCAAGTGAGTAGTGCGTCCAGGGCTCAAGTGAGTAGTGCGTCCAGGGCTCAAGTGAGTAGTGCATCCAGGGGTCAATTGAGTCCAGGTTGACTCGAGTGCACTCGTCATGGGTGTAACACACGCGTCGCACATTGACCTCTTCAGGGACGCAGCATTTCTTCTTCGTTTCTTCGCCTTGAGTGTCTGTCTGACGCACGACATGGGTCCAGTCTTTCTCTGTGTGTATTTCAGGTGTTACAAAGACACGGGCCTGTCCAGCACCGACATCGACGTCTTCGAGGTCCACGACTGTTTCTCCTGTAACGAGCTCTTCATGTACGAGGCTCTGGGATTGGTGGAGCCGGGCGGCGCACGTGACCTCTTCCGCTCGGGAAAGTGGGTCACTAACAAAAATGGCGGGAAACTCTACAGGCTGGCGAACAAGTGGGTGGTGAACCCTTCAGGAGGCCTCGTGTCCAAGGGACACCCTATTGGTGCTACAGGTGAGAACAGCAGCCAATAAAGAGTGAGAAAGGTGGCGTGGTTGGGTCGAGTGGCGACGGCCCTGAAAACATGCATTGAACCTGGTATCCAGGGTAGCAGGAGGGTACGAAGCGTGTGAACTCAAGTCAAGAGAAGCAACAGAAGTTTTGGACTCCAAGGCGTTTCACCATTCGTACGCTGAACACAATAGAGTCCACCTTGACCCGCTGTGCTTCTGCTGGCGTAACAGGTTTGCACGTCAAGCCAGGACGCACATTCACGTTTTATCTCCTCCCCTATTATCGCTCAGGCGTGTTCCCTCATTATCGCTCAGGGCTGGGCCAGTGCACGGAGCTGGTGACGCAGCTGCGAGGCGAGGCGGGGCCGCGACAGGTGGACGGAGCACGCCGCGCGCTGCAGCACAACTTCGGGATAGGGGGCGCCGCCGTCGTGACGCTCTACTCCAAACCCGACCACACGGGGGCGCCGTCAGCCAAACTTTGATTATGACGTGACGCTGTCGACTTGATGCCACCGCTGGACTCGACTACGTGGCTTTGTGGGCGTTACGTGTGACGGATGAACTGTGTTGAATGATCAGTCATGTTGACAGAGGAGAGAACGAGCCGAGTTGAGGCATCGCCAGTTTCTCTGCGCCCCCTTGTGTCGAATTCAGCTGGTTCAACACGCTGACGACGCCTTGTGAACCAGCGGCGGTCGGCGGGTTCAAGTCTTTCCAGAATACTAGACTGTGATATTGCACTCGCATTTGGTGGTGAAAACAAGAGGAATTACCTTTGACGCGACGCGCGCACCTGTTTTGTGGCGTTTCGAGTCATTTTTCTGTGTTCAGTGGTGTCTGTCAATGTGAATGATTTCAATTTTGTGTCAACTCTGCTTTGTGACAGCTGTGCTTTTGGTCAAAAGGAACAAAGACTTGAATTTTATTCGTTTGTGAAAACTTCAGTTTTTTCTCAATCATGATTGATTCGATTCCAACAACAACAGACCAAACACAACGTCTGTTCTGGCCTGTCGCCAGAACGCGTACCTGAAGAGAAGACTGAAAACACTGTTTCTAAACATTGGACAATGCAAAACAACAACGTATTGTCTCTTGTCGAATAAACACGATGAAAACAAAGAAACAGCAGCTGATGTCATTGGACGGCTTGAACTGTATCACAGACGGAAGCTGCACGCGCACGCAGCACGTTGGACACACTTTTGTCACGTGACAGGTACCTGAGTACGGGCACATTGAGAGGGTGTGGCGATCCACAATTTTCACGCACATTTGACCCATATTTCCAGTGGCGAGAACGAGGATTTGTCTTCGGACCAGTTCACGCTGGGTGCGCATGCGCGGCGAATACGGAAACACGTGACGCACGACGCGTCCGGTGTGAAACGCGCTTGGGGAAAAGCTGGTGGCCTTCAAAGAACGATCATAGCATCACAGTCTGCTTGAACATTGAGTAAAATTTCAACAAATCTTTCCCCTGGGAACAGACCAAGTCCAAGAGCAGGACACACGCACGTAATGACAATCAAGGCTCCACGTTCTACACAAAGAAACAATGGTGGCCCTGCTACGCTGGAGGCTTGGACAGATACAGATGCCTATCAATGCGTCAAATTTCTATCAAGCTCAACACGCCCGGACCGCGCGCGAACCAAGGGACCACGGTCCACGAAGACGAACAGCACAACCACAGGCTCACTCGCAAAGCACACTCGGAAAGACACAAAGTGAGGCAGCGTTCGCTGAGGCAATCCACGCATGTTCGGCACTCCTGTCATAACGACAGTTCACTCACTGCACGACCGCAACCACAAAGCACCCTTAACCTGACCCTGATCCCGCATGTCCTTGACCTTGAGCGCTACGTGCGGCGGAAGGCGGCGCTGGTGGCGCGACGCTGGAACGGCGCCATGTTGAGTGAGGTCACGTGACGCGGCCCTCTGGTGGGGACGGCCTTGGAGCTGCGCGCGTCCAGGGACCCAGTCACACTGATGCATCTGGAGAAGAAAGCGCGCACGTTGTCATGGCAACCGACAAATTCAGACGTCGAGTCTTGATTCTGAGGTGAAATTTCTTTTTGAGGGGAAATTTTTTGTCCTTATGTCTAATATTGGATTTGGAGGGGGAATTCTGCGAATGCAATTGTGGATGACACCAATTTATCTGAGTGGTTGGTTTGTCTTTCTTCCCTTCTCATGACAAACGAATTGAGACCAATGATTGGCAATCTGTTTTCCAGAAGAATGTCTGCAGGAGCAAGACACAGGAGTTTCCGTGTGCAACAAACCCATCAACTGAAGGAACTGAGCAAGCTGAACTTCAAGCAAATGATGCAAGTAAAGAATCAATTCAGCCGAACAGAACTGACAAATCTTCAGAGGGTTCAGTTGCTTTACCAGGGTGAAGCACTGAATGTTGCTCCGAGCCTGAAGAAAACTGCAGCCGTTTTAACACGGGAGAAATGAGAGAAGACGCCGAGAGAAAAGGTGCGGAGAAGACAACGCTTGTGTGTCCTTCAGTTCACACCGCGTTTGCGTCCGTCGCGTCAGGTGCGAAAACCAACGAGTGCTGCGCTCAACGGTTTTCACGCACGGCGCAAATTTTGCGGCCACCCGCGTGAAAACCGTTGAGCGCAGTACTCATCGACGTGAGGATTGACGCGCACGTAGACGTCGACGTGGTGTGAACCTGGGGGAACATATCACAAGCACGGATCTTACCTGGATTCCAAGACCTACCACACCGAGTGCGCGCACAAACAGAACATCCAAGTTTACAACGGAGCTCTGAAAATTCTGCACCGCACAACGAAGACCCGTCTTTTGTTTCATGCACGCTCTGACGAGTACGTTTCACACTGACTGGGCTGTCTCTGTTTCGATAGCTGAGAATCTACCAGAGGGCAAATCCGCTCACGGCGCTTCCAACGCAAAACGACCACAAACAAATGTCACGTGGGCACCCGCTGGAGGGCGACCTTGTTGACGCTTCCTGCACAAAATAGCCACAGAGGGTGCCACTGTGTTTGACTGATATAGACACGAGGGGGCGTACTTATTGACGGCGTCGCCTGCGGGCGAGCCTAACGGGGGCGCCACCGCTGCCTGCGCCTCGGACGCGAACTGGTAGACGATGAGGAGACAGTCGCGACACAGCTGCACGACGCGACGACAACACGCCAGCTCGAGCTCCGACACCACCTCGCTGCTCTTACTAAAGATCATCTCCCACGACGACCTGCGCAAGAGACGCACGCCGGGTCAAAGCAAGAGTCATATCAGTGAGGGACGCTACGTCAACGTTTCTACACCACAGGTGAACGGGAAAATGCAAGAGGCGTTTGTTCCTTCAAACCTGTGAAAGTATTTCGCTGGAACAGACACGTCGAAGACTGTTAGACAGTCAGCAAATACCCAGAACCTGGAGGATTTGAATACAGTTCCACAGGCCCTGCCACTACACAGACCCAGATCTACACAGACTTTGGACACCCCCCCCCCGCAACACACACACAGAGGCTCTGTACAGTGGCAGTGATACCCGGAGGACTGGAAGCAGTTCCAGAGGCCCTGCCCGTGGCTCCACAGCAGCCGGTTGAAGACGCGCGAGAAGACGCGGTGCAGACGCAGCGTCTCCACGTCCGACACGTTCCACACGCGCAGCAGCACGGCGCGCACGTTCGTGCGCACGATGTCGATCACCTGGGAGACGCAGTCACGTGAACCGGAAGTGAAGACACGCGAACCAGGCACATACACAAGCACGGTCACACACGCACACGCACGTCTCAGACGTGTGTACTTTCTCATTCTGATGTTATATATATTTACCGTGGCCACCCCCTAAGTACTGCCACAGCCACAGCATGGCCACGGCCAGTCATGTCATTGCCCTGGATAGAGCCACTATCCTATGCTGGGCAC
>JAAUXT010095678.1_pt1 | contig 14033 bp, 12 predicted proteins | sample 7278171 | NCBI WGS metagenome assembly JAAUXT01 (sample SAMN14350112, study PRJNA611818) | marine sediment metagenome | isolation source: surface marine sediment (1.8m) | place: French Polynesia: Moorea | collected 2018-08 | reverse complement strand
TGTCACTGAGCCACCTGTGTATGTGCTCGTCACATGTCACTGAGCCACCTGTGTATGTGCTCGTCACATGTCACTGAGCCACCTGTGTATGTGCTCGTCACATGTCACTGACTTGACTGGCATCTCCCACGCTCGGTGAATTCTGTCGGGCTTGTCTGAATCTCGTTAGTCCATTCCTGAAGATGTCACCTGCCATCACTCACATGCAGACTGTGAAAGCCAAGGAAACCCTGTGACCTCATCCGAGTTCCTGGTGCATCCCTCAATGCGTGAAAATGTCAAGGGGTTTTCACATTGGTGACGTTGTTTGGGCTGAAGTCAAAATTTCTACCATTCAATGTAAAATTTTCACGCCGACGTCAAAAATACAACCGCGCGTCACCGACGTGAAAACAGCTTCACTCGCCATTCCTCATGTTTAGCAGGGTGTTATAACGCGTGCGGTACCCCAATTGCCATGCAGATCAGTGCAAGCCCAGACCCACTGAGAGCCAATGACAAGTGGCCTGAAGGTCCGCATCACCGACACTTGGACTGAGTGCAGGTCTCTTGACTCCACACCCGAACCTCAGGGGGGACATGAAAAAATAACATGGCAAAAAATTGGGTACAAACATGGTGACTGGGTGCCCTGGACGCACCCCTGGAGGGGCTCCCGAACCCCTGGATGTGGACCCCACAGGGTACTGCTCTGCTCACCCTCTATGATTCGGTCCTGGTCCAACATCCGGAGGTGCAGGGTGAACCCAAGGCTCGAGCTGCACCATTCTTATTGTCCCTTCGATCCATTGAATGAAACATAATGGACTGATTGTCACAGTTGGTGCTGACCCCTGATTCCACCAGGAGTCAGTCTGGTCGTATGAAGATTGATCAGCCAACAAACCATTCCAGAACTGGGAAAAACAAAATAAGTCATTTCGCAATAAACGTTTACTTTTACACAACTCTAACTTTTGCACTGAGCACGCAGAAGAACATTGTTTGTCGTTCAACAGTTTGGCGTAAGATGCTCCTGACTGATGATGTCAAATTACATCTTCCGCATGCCCACCCCTGACCTGTGGGTCCATCGTCTTGTCATCACCAATGAGAATGGAAGCAGGTCAAACAGAAGATGGAATGCAAGGGTGTGGTGCCAAAGTCAATGAGCACTTAGAGTCTGTCCACAAGAGTCTCGTGCCACCCAAACCGCCCACATGGCTAGGACCACGTGATTGGGTGGGATGGCTCGAACGAGTGTAGTGGAGGGGGGTCTATGCAACCCGTGGGAGCCTGCCCGGTGCGATTCCACGTCTGGTGTGAAACAGGAATGTCAGAAACCCTGCACTCTGGGTTCGGCAAAGGTCAGGGTTCACACAGGCTTGGTGACCCCAGCGTGGTGGAAACCAAGCTCCATCGAGGTCTCAAAAAGACCTCAAGCAGTGTTATCACAATATTGATGTTATTTAGAAATGTTTTCACACTGCTCTCACAAACTTGGTAGACTCTATGTTTGCACAAACGTGGATCTTGCTGTTATCACACATTGTTCTTCCATTTCCCACATAAACGGATGGAAACAAAGGCTCAATGCCCCACTGCAGCGGATAATGGGCCGAACTTTGGGTGTCGCGGGGGGGCAGGGGGTGGCTAGGACTTTCAGGACCTTTTCTCATTCAGGTAAATGAAGCTTTGAGCGACCACTGTGCTCATCCCAGAACAACTCTTTTGAGAAATGCGAAAACTGCACCTGCATGTGACATTCATGAAGAAGGTGACAAGCCACAGTTCAATAACACTTCAGGCAAGAACCACCTCCACATGTGGACTCTGTTCATGCTGTATTTCTGTGACAGATGATGGCTCCTCATTCCTCCTCAGAGACCACAATTTCAGAACATGAAATGCTCAGACCAATGGATCTGCTTCTTGTAGAGCTTGAAAGCCACTTTGTCCTGAGCAAATCTTGTGAGTTATGGATAAAATTTAACAATATGCATACCCAACACATAGAGAGATAGAGAGAGAGAGAGAGAGAGAGAGAGAGAGCATGAGTGATGGGTAGAGAGGTATTCAGACAAACAAACAGACATCATCCTGATGTGGTGGGTAAACAGCAGAATGAACTGCATCAATCAGCCCTTGTCTCCAGGGTGGTCTTTTTGTCATGATCTCAGAGGTGACCTGGTAAAGAATCATGGTTTGATTCCACAGACTAGAGGGACCCAGTGATATTGTTGCAACAAACTATTCACCAGTTGCTTTATGTTTTGACCATGCACTCTTCCTTCAGCAATGAAACCTCCAAAACTGACTCTCATCCCAACAGCAACCCAAAGGAACAGAAAATCCATCAATAGAACAACTCACATAATTGCCATATGACAAAGGAAAAATATGGTGGTGTACCACTGTAACCTTGGATCAAGTGAAGTGTATGTGGTTGGAGTAATAATGTTGACACAGCTACTTTGGGTAAAGAAAATAATTTTATGATGATGATCATGATATTCAGGAACAGAGAAAAATCTCTATGTTCAGGCATCTGCAGGTGAATCCTGCAAACAACCCCTGAAGGTTTCGTGTAAAGGACGACAGGATGTGTGTGATAGTTCAGCAACAACAAATTTCACACAACAATGCTCAGAAACTTGATGAACTTTTCAAAATGGACCAGAATTGGCTGACTGAAACAGACATTAATCTCAGCTGAATAATTTTGCACGCAGTGAAAACAGTTGACATTTCTCTGTGAAAACTTGGTGAAAATGTCAGTGTAATGGTGTCACAGGCAGAACAAAGACTCAGAAAATCCTGGTGGAAAGGAACATACTGAAACACTGAACTTTCTGCAAAGGTCTTGGCATATTGTACACTCATTTCTTTGTTGCCCTATTTCCTACAGCTGCATAGAAAATATTTTATATTGAAGGTGAACATCTCATTTACACATTTCATACCAGAAAATCCTCGTGTCTGAAGAAGAATTGGAAGGGCAACACCAGGACCAAAAGAAACACCACCAAAAGCACCAACTATAACTATGCAACAGGCAGACAGCACAAATTTGTTTTCATTGTTTTTTCCTCACAAAAAGTAAAAAAGAGTGGTTGTGCTGTTGACTCTTGTTTTTCTGGTGTTGAAGTTCAGCAGGCAAGAGGAAGTTTTGCACGTAAAAAATGACCCAAAGTAAACTTTGTTGGGTTCTATTCATAAATTACTTGTTGGTTTCTGATTGTCTCTGTCATAATCAAGTGTACAGAAAGATTAATGAATTGGTGGGTTTTATATGGACAACAGCAAGTGAATATTCTACTGCTGGCTGCTCCTTCAGGTGAACCAACTTTCTATCTCACTGATCATGCTCTTGCTTCAAATGACACAATGTGCCTCACAATCATACAATAACTATTTGTCATTGCACTTTTTGTACTTTCTATAAATGCTTCATCAAACACTCATTTATTTTCTCATTTTTGGTGTATATCAGATGCACTACAATTCAAAATTGTGCTGGATTTTCATACAATGAACAAGTTGTACAGGACAACTGCATCATAATTACCCAGAATCCAACAGCGGAACATTCTCAAACTTTCACATACCACTTTGATATGAAGTTATTTAAATTAGGTATTCTGTGACATGGGAAACAAATCACCAATCTAAAAGATTACTGTTTGATGTGTATTGAAGCTGTCCTGAAGAATGCTCTGCTGCTTTCTGCATTTGTTCTCTCCTCACCAAGGGGAAGTGCACAAATATTTGCGTGTGTCTCATCTAGCATCCATGATGTTTTTGATGTGACAGAATCAGATTATTTTTCATTCAGATTAGTGTTTCAAAATTGACTGTGCAAATGGCGGAAACTGCCAGGATGGAAACACAACGTTCAGCTGCAAGTGTGCTCCAGGCTTCAGTGGAGTTCTCTGTGGAATCCAAGGTAAGAAATGACTGGGACTTGAAGAACCAAATACTCTGCAATTTCTAAAGCAGAACAGGAAGTTTGTGCAACATAAATCCTCATTCTTTTTGCTCTGTTGGCTCTTGCTTCTTCAGGCCCATGTTTCTTTGATCCCTGCCAAAATGGTGGGACTTGTACACAAGTGGATTCTGGTTTTAGCTGTGAATGTTCTTTAACATTTCATGGGGATACATGCCAACATGGTGAGAACAAGACTGCCACAGAAAAGACTTGTGCTTTATGGCAAGCAATGATCCTGAAGATAAACATTGCATTTAAATATTGATGTTTTAGCATGTTTGGACAGCCCACTATCTGATATGTGGAGTCACCTGCCTGGTTGGACAGCTGGGGATCCTCACTACTTTAATAATTTTACCCACTTTAAGAAATGCATGGAACTCACAGGACCCAGCTCATTTTCTGATGGAAAAGTGAGACTTCTGCCTTTCAACATCTCATCAATTGTAGACTTTTGCCATGTGTCACTGTAGTGAGAAGCTGACACAAAGGGGACAAGTGATTGACAAACAGCACCTGTCCCTTTGCAGCTGAGTGTACCTGAGGGGAGCAGTGCCTTCATTCACACCTTGCCTGGATTGGATCTGATTGAGGATGGAACTGTGGAGGGTGTCTCATTCACTGCCTGGTTGAGAGTTGGATCTTGTTCAGCTGGGCGCTTCATGTCTGTGGATGATGTCAACCACAGACTCTCAATACTTTGCAATACTAATTTTGTGTGAGTATCTCATTTCGTCACTTAATTGATACCATCTGGCCTGCCTGATGAATCAAATCGTCTCCTGGTCTCTCTGACAGTTGGTGTGTCTATCTCATTTTACCACACTTCAAGCATATTTCAGCTTGGCCTGGTACAGATAATCATTTCAAATTCAATTGCATTGGCAGTGAGCTCTCCAGACTCAATGTTTTTCCTGAACTTCCAGCCCTCCATTCTCTACTGACCTGCATTGAAAGGACATTTGCCAACAACAATATTTTCTTTCCTTGTAGATTTCAGCTGTATGTGAAGGGTGCATCAACCAAAAAGTTTCTAGTCATCATCTCCTCAAAGGAAACTGGTTGGTTCCATCTAGTGGTGGTTGTTTATGGTCCTGAGGATGGAGATGGACTTTCAGTGTACATCAATGGCGCTTTAGCAGGAGAAGATCGTGGAATTGGGGGCAGTTCATTCACTTGGGAGCCACAAAAAAGAATTCAGTTGTGTCAAGGTGTCAACTCCCAATTTGACATAGATGAGTTTGCAATATGGTTCAAAGAACTCACAATGCCAGAGATATCTCTTTTGTTCTCTGTTTGACTGTTTCCTGGTTTGGTTATGTAAAATACCAAAAAGAAAGGGTAAAATCAGACAAACGTCCTCTTGTTTTCAATCGGTCAGCAAAGCAAGATGGAAATACACACAAAGTAAACTGCACCTGCATGACATGAAGAAGGTGACAGGCCACAGGAGTTCAATATGCCTTCAGATAAGAACCACCTCCACTTGTGAGACTCTGTTCATGCTGTATTTCTGTGACAGATGATGGCTCCTTATTCCTTCTCAGAGACCACAATTCCAGGACATGGAATGCTCAGACCAATGGATCTGCTTCTTGTAGAGCTTGAAAGCCACTTTACCCTAAACTAATCCTGTGAGTTGTGGGAAGAATTTAACAATATGCATACCCAACACACAGAGAGATAGAGAGAGAGAGCATGAGTGATGGGTAGAGAGGTATTCAGACAAACAAACAGACATCATCCTGATGTGGTGGGTAAACAGTAAAATGAACTGCATCAATCAGCTCTTGTCTCCTGGGTAGTCTTGGCGTCATGGTCTCAGAGGTGACCTGGTAAAGAAATATGGTCTGATGCCACAGACAAGAGAGACCCAGTGATACGGTTGCAACAAACTATATACACTGTTGCATCATAATAGAGGATTTTTACTGGTACGCTGTGTGGGGTGTCATCCTATTTGATATGTGGTGTTCTTGCGAAATGAATAATGCATTTGTGCACTGTGACCAGTCCGAACGGAACCTTCCCCACTCCACGTCAAATCAATGCGTTAAAAGTTTTGTGAAAGAGACAAATGGCTCCCATAATTGAAACTGCTGTTGGACCTGGATGGTGTACAGTTTTATGCTCAGGAAGTACTTCAGTATGACAACCGCTGAGTTAAGTGCATGTGGGATATCTTGATCCCTGAGCAACACTGCAGTGAAGCACTGGTTTGAGGGGGTTTTCACATTGGGTGATGCACAGCCTTGTTTTGGCTTGAGGTCAAAAATTACACCATTGGGTTCAAAGTTAAATTTTGACATTGATGTCAAGAAAATGACTGCGTATCACCAATGTGAAAACTGCTTCACCGTGGGATAGGTATGCAGGTAAAAACTTGCTTTCCACATGTTGTGTGTGCTTGTCACATGTCACTGACTCCCATTCCCACCCTGGATGAATTCTTTTCTTGCTTGTATGAATCTCTGGTTCGTCACTCCCTGAGGTGATGTCGCACACCATCGCTCACACATTCTGTGAGAACTCGGTGTTTCAGGACCAAACAACGACCGTACTATTTTTCCGACATCATTGTGTGGTCCTAAAATTTTCAAGACCAGACAATGACTGCCCAGGTGGTCGTTGTCTGGTCTTGAAATTTCAGGACCAGTGAATGACCAAACAGTGTGGTCGTTGTCTGGTCCTGGTCATTGTCTGGTCCTGTTACACCGGGAAACCCAGCGAGCTCATTCGAGTTCCTGGTGCATCCCTCAATGCGTGAAAATGTGGCAAGCCATTTCTGACGTTTAGCACGGTGTTGTAACACGTGCGGTACCCCAATTGCCAGGCAGACCGGTACAGGTCTGGTGACTCCACACCCGAACTTCAACGGGGACATAAAAAAATACATTACAAAACATTGGGTGCAAACATGATGACTGGGGGCCCCGGACGCACCCCTGGAGGGGTTCCGGACCCCTGGGTACAGGTCCCATAGAACACTGCTCTGCACTCACTTTTCCCTTTATTCATCTGGTCTTTGTCAAAAACCAAAAACCAAGAACACACAACTTTGGGGATGAAAATGAACATGAGCACGATGCAAACTTTCGCCCAGAGCATACATGTAGAAGAACATCCGTTCATCCTGTGAACAAACAGTTGTTCCAGCACGTATCAGAAGGTCCTGCCAGCACAACTCAACAGAGATGCCAAACAATAGCTTCCTGTGCCTACCTCTGACCAGACCACGGCGTCTATCATTGCATGGATGCTTCAAAATCCCCATCACCAATGAGAATGGATGCAGGTCTGGCAGAAGGAATGAGAGGGTGTGGTGCCAGTGGCAGTGAGCAGCATCGGACCACAAGAGTCTCGTGCCACCCAAACCGCCCACATGGCTGGAACCACGTGATTTGGTGGGATGGCTCGAGCGAGTGTAGTGGAGGGGGGTCTATGCAACCCGTGGGAGCCCGCCCGGTGCGATTCCACGTCTGGTGTGAAACAGGAATGTCAGAAAAATGTGGAAGCACAAAATTTGAATGTGTGGTTTTGCTGTCAATGATAGAATACCACTGCCAGAATACACTTTGGTTGGGGAAATTTGCTGTGACACTGCCAAAGAGACACCTCAGGTTGTAAAGTCATAGGCGCAGGGAACCTGGGACCGAGAGGTGGGAAGTCAGGGTCAGGCAGGACTGGATACGAGCTGGTCCCAAGAGGCCGGACGTGGCAGAGGAGCAGAACCCGCTCCAACATTCTACACAACCAATAAGAAACATTGTGCCTCCTACGTCAATGGTGAACAGCTCAAAAGGAGCCAGAAACGGGTGAGCTTGGTGCACCGGGATTTCTTCTTTTGAAAAGACAAATGAAAACCAGAATTGTTTTGTGAGGTTCCTCACAAATTTTCTTGAGCAAGCCGAATCCTCATTTTGGCCAAGCGCGATCTACTGTTCTGAACGAAAACAAACGAAGTCAAACAACAATCACCCGAGCTTGGATGCATGCAAAGGTCTGCAGTAATTGTGTTGCCAAGTGTTGTGAGGAATCCAGAGAAACAATAAAGGCAAAGCCAATTGCAATGGCAATTCATTTGTCATTGAGAAATGGAATCTGTGGACATGGATATTGGATTAGAAGCACAACACACACAATCACATAATCCTACTGATTTGAGGCAAGTCACCTGGCCAATGATGCGCCCCCTGAGTTCTCCCTGAGGGGTGTGTTGATAGTGAGTCAAAATTTCACCCTGAGAATGCTTGAAGCAACAGGTATGCACAATCTACTTCTCAAGCAGTGGTCAACTTTTGTGAATGCATACCTGTCTGAAATATTATCAAAACCAATTCACATTGTTGGGAGTATAAAAGGCTTCAAAGCTTTTCTCACAAACTGGGGGGCTTGGTTTGTTCAACTGAGTTTACAGGAGATAGTGAGAAATTCCACAGGACATCTTCTTATCACTCAACCAATGGGAACAATCAACCAATTCTCTTTTTGTCCCAGGCCATTTGTTTCATGTCCAGCAATTATTCAATGGTCATGGGAAGTACTGCTGGACAAAGCTTTGGTTGGCAATTGGAGTTTCCAACATATGTATTTTTCCCATGCATATTCATGTGGTCAAGGAAACTTCACCATGGAAGACATGTTATCCTCAGGGCTGTTGTATTTTTGTGGCTATCATCCCAATGTGCAGCTTTTCCCAGGGTATTTTCACACAAAGCTTATCTGTTCCCATTATCCTGGTATCAATGTGGCCCTGGTTGGATTCTTCTCAGTTACAGACAAAGATCATATTGTTTCCCTTCAACACAGAAACTATTCACTTCACTTGGTGGAGTCAGTGGAACTTTCAACACTGTATTTTCCCATGGAAAGCTCAGTAACATTTATGTTTCATATTTCTGTACAAAAGCACACAAGGGTGGTTGTCAGGGCTGCCGTTCCTGGGGTGGAATCCATTCTTGTGTACGATGGTCCAATAGAAAAATGCTCAAATGTGAAGCAGCAAAGTAATCAATTCCAGTGTTCCACATATCAATGTTTGGTAAAATTGAATGCAGGAAAACATTTTGTCAATATCAAGGTGACAAGCCTGCAAATAACATCAAGGCATTTGCCTGTTTCCATGAAACTGTATGTTGGTGAAAGGGGTCTGAATCTGTCATTGCCAAATGGAAACTGTTTCAAAAAGACTTGTAACTTTCTAATTCTTGGAACCAAGGGAAGGTTGAATATCAGTTTGCTTTTCATGCATTTCAAAGGTGAATTTTGGCATTCTGCTCTTTGTCAATTTGGAGGGATTCTCACTTTTGAAGAAGGAAATGCTCATGTGATACACAGTGGAACATTTTGCCACAATGAAAGCACAAATTATGATTTCAGTAGAAATTTCTATACTTTCAATTCGTCAACAAATATTATGTTATATTTTTACGAAGAAGTAACTCTATTGAACGTCAAATTGAAGATTTCAGAAACAGTCTGCAAACTGGTGCAGCTGGACAACCACCTTATGTCCATGAATTGTGTGTCCAGGGCTTCAACAAGCAACTGTCACAAAAGTATCAGAGAGACAGAAAATCTATTTCACACAAGTTTGGCTTGTCGTGCTGAGCAAGTTGGCTTTCACAGTATTTGTGTTTCATTGTCAGTGAGAGAATGCATTGTGTTACAGCCAGTATTCACAGAGAAGAGCATGAGAAGTTTACCCTCAACTGAACCTCGTGGGAGGTTCATCCATAAGATCAAGCTAAGAAAGGATACATCTTCAGGAGCAACTTATATTTTAACCCTGCAGGGGATGCTGAGAAAAACTCATTCACATTTTGTTTTCAAAAACTCCTTTGTTGTCCAAGTTCACACTGACAACATACAAGCCTCAAACACTTTCTGCAAGTTGGAAGGGAACATCAGTCAAACAACATGCTATGAAAACTGGAAGCCTCAAAGCGATTGGTTGTCCTCACACAGGGACAGAGACTGCCCAGTATTATCCACCCTTGATGTTTTCACCCCGTTTGGTCTTCATGTGCCTGAATTTGCAATTGAGCTCTTTCCACACACACAAAGTTGGGTGGTGGTCACAGTTTCCAAAATGCCTTCTACAACTGATTATATTGCAGAAACGTTTGCCATTAAATTGCAACAAATGAGATGGATGACAAAGTTTGTGTCTGACCACCAAAAGCATCAGGCACTCCTGTTCATTTTTGACTCTCCCAGAGCTGTTCTTGACAGTATGGAGATGGAGCTGGCAAAGGAAAGCAAAGTTTTTGCAAGCATTGTGATGAGTTTGTCACCACTGCCCCATTTCAAACACAAGTTTCTCTCACCACCAGCTGAGATCACCACTGTTAGATTCTGCTCCAAAGAAACAGAAGTGTCATTCACTGTAAGATGGATTGCAAATTCAACCACTGATTACCAGAACCTCAATCAAAATCTTATGCCATGCCAAAGAGTGGTACATTTTGCATTTCATGCAATGAAATGCTCCTCCAGCATCAAAACATTGCACAATTCCATTGAGTTTGTCCTAATAAGCAAAGACTATTTTTCAAAAAGTGACAAATCTGTTTTGTTTTCATGGAATCATGCACTATCCATTTGTTGGAAACTCAACCTCAGTCTTCCAGTTTTTGAGAGCAGACAGGCTCAAGCCAGGGCTTTGGATTTTCTGAGCTTGAAGCGAGTTCATGTCATTGTGGAGGCTTTCTTCATCGGTGTCAGAGTTACCAAGAAGCCAGTTAGTTATCTGAACACTTGCTCTTGTACCTTTTCTGCATTGTTGTTTTCTTGCGATTTTTTAAAATGGCTTTGTGGTTTTGCAGGAATTTCAATTGTCTGGAGCCAAAGGAACTCAACTGGGCTTTCAAGAATTCACACAAAACTATTTGCTTTCTCTTTACTGCTTCAGCTGTTTTGCACATGAAAACTATGTTGTGATGGCATATGATATTTGCCCAAACATCACAGATGAAAAAAGAGCAGCAAGAAACAATCTGTTTCCAGTGAAAAACAGTAAGAAATTGTGTTCTCTGGCAATAGTTTCAAACACAGCTGAACCAAGATGGGTCAATGTGAATTGTGACAGGAAGTACCTCTCAAGTGTGTTGTGCACCAAAAATAAAAACCTGAACAACTTTGGTTCTTTTGGTAACAAAACAAATGTGTGTGAACCAAGGCAGCTGAAAGTACACAAAAATTGCTTCTCGTTTCTCTGGATAAACTCAGTGCAACGAAAGTCATTCTCAATGCCAAGAGTCACAGTAAGTCAGGTAAAATCATTTTTCCCAGTCTTTGATGCAGTAAAAGGGAATTTTCCCCCAGTTTTGTGCAATATCTCCCAAATTATAGACATAGCATTGACTGTAAGATACAGAAGACTGTATACCCTTGTCCACTTCGCCATCAAAGAAGTGAAGTTGTCAGAAGCAAAAGGGTATGTGTTACTGGGGTCAAACATTCAACCAATTGGTAGTTTTCAAACTGGAAGCAATATGTTTACCTGTCTTGATGGCTCCATCATTTCAGTCACTTTCACTCATGACGGAAAAAGAGATTGTGTAGAAAGTGAAGACGAAAATGTAAGTGTGACAAAAGTTGACAAGTTCTTCATCACTCCAACACAGATGTCAAGTAGGTCAAAGAATTGTTGCCCTTACTTGTATTCAAAAGTCCTCAAAACTGGGTCAAATAAAGAGGCGATCCAGCAGGTTAAGTTTGAATGTAAAGACGGTGACACAATAACATCTGAGTTCACAGATGATCTCATACCTGACTGCGCTGCTGGAGGTGATGAGCCACAATTGCTTTCACTTTTGTACAACAAAACAAGAGTACCCTGCTTAGTCTCCGGTCAAATAGCTTGTCTGGAAGGACACAGCAAATGTCACGATGTTTCAGACATTTGCCTTTTCAAACTGGATATAAAACTGTGTTTGGAACCCTGCAGAAATGGGGGCCATTTGCAGGAGTGTGCACTGTTTGAGTGCAATGCTCATTTCAAGTGCCCTGAAAGTTTCTGTATTCCATGGACCTATCTGTGTGATGGAAAGTGGGATTGTGCCTTTGGTGATGATGAAACTGACAGGTGCATTTCATCAATATGTCACCAGACCTTCAAATGTAAAGATGCTGGTGTGTGTGCTCATGAAACCAACATTTGTGATGGGTACAGGGACTGTCCCCTTGGAGATGATGAAATGTTGTGTGAGATGCATCAACATGTGTGTCCTCTTGACTGTCATTGCTTGTCCTTGGGAATAAACTGTGAGAATATTTCATATTCTCCTTTGTATGCAGAGAAACTTTCAAAATTTAGATTTGTTTCTCTGAGTGGTTTAAATTTACCAGAAAACAGTGCTCCTTTGCAGACTATGTTTTCTTCGTCTCAGTTTCTGATTCTGATATCTTGTGGTTTGACAGATGTTTGCAGTCACTTTCTTCCCAAAAATACACTGTTTGCAAACATGAGTAAAAACAATCAAGCAGCCCTGCAGCAATTCTGCTTTGTAGGTTTACCATTCTTGACAACTCTAGATCTGAGCAGCAATAGAATTTGGGCAGTGCAGAGCCTCTCCTTTGTTGATCTCAGTAGCCTGATATACATGTTCCTGCACAACAATCCTCTTCACACTCTTGATTCTTTCATGTTTGCAGCCACAGAAAATATTCACATCCTTGATATTTCAAAAACTTCGTCCCAAAACATAAATTTTGAAACATTTTATGGTTTGCAAGCAAATCTATTAATTTCACCAGGTGAAGATGTATGTTGTGCTGCCGAACAGACAGAAGCCTGTTTTGTGCTGCACAAAATGAACTGCTGTTGCTCTTTACTCATTCCAAACAACAACATTCTGTCCTTGTTTCTCACCTCATTTCTATCAGCTGTCATCCTGAATTTAGTTTCTGTATTTTGTCACAAGTACTTCCAACAGCACAGAAGTGCATACACCTTGATTGTCATTCTGATGAATATCAGCCATCTTTGTTCTGTGATACACTTGATTTTCCTTTTGATTTCACATGTAAATATGGGGAAGGACTTTCTGCTGCAAATCAGGTCCTGGAAATCTGACATCCCTTGCTTTGCAGGCTTTTATAATTTGACCTTGCAAATGTTTCTAATTGAGAGTTTGTACTTGGCAATGGCAATGTCAAAGTGTTCAATGGTGATAAAACCAATAGAAAGCAGGCTGAAGGCTAGGCAATATGTGAAGAATTTTCTGCTTGCAGTATTTACTGTTACCAACTCAGGAGTTCTGTTTCTAGTGTTGCACATCAAGTACAAATACACTTATTTGCCTGTTCTCTGCAACCCTGTTCCTTCAAAAGACAACCCTGTTTTGAACATAATTGTTGTCTTCATGACTGTTGTTCAATTTAGTGGCTTCATTGTCTGTTCAGTATTGCATATTCCCTTGGTGAAGAATCTTACAAAGACAAGAGAACAACTGGGAATGGCTTCCACCACAAGGAAAACCAGCTTGACATCTTTCACAGTGCAATTTGTTCTTGTTTGTTCCTTCCAAGTGTTTGGCCCCACTTGTGCCACTGCTGCACATTTAATTCACATTCTCAGCAATTACACACAACACACAGTGGTTTACATTCTTGTTGGGGGTATTCTACCACTTTTTACACTTCTAAATCCAAGTTTGTTTCTTGTTCTGATGCTGAAGAAAATAGTCAGAACGAAATTGAAAGCACCCAAGATCGAAGTGAAAGGACAAATCAATTGAAAAATTTCCCTTCTTCAATCAACTTTTTCTTTTCTTTTTGCAAACATGGGAGCTGCTTCTCATTCACGTTGGATTGATGTGTTTCCGATTCACAACTGGGATCCAGTGTTGCTGGCTGAAACTACAACAGAACTGTTGATTGGTGTGTTGCCCCTTGCTTGATTGCGCACTCTCCCAATTTTTAGGTGATTTGAACCTTGAAGCATACATTATGCATAATGTATGGTGATGGTGAAAATCACCTATAGGCATCAAGAGGCAAAATCTGTGAATGCAAGTTTGAAAGTGTTCTATTTGTTCGATTTTGGTCATGTTTGGTTTTT
>JAAUXT010058413.1_pt1 | contig 14034 bp, 17 predicted proteins | sample 7278171 | NCBI WGS metagenome assembly JAAUXT01 (sample SAMN14350112, study PRJNA611818) | marine sediment metagenome | isolation source: surface marine sediment (1.8m) | place: French Polynesia: Moorea | collected 2018-08 | reverse complement strand
AAAGTTGATGGCTGGTGCTGGCAGAGGCAGAATAGTGTCAAAGTCAACATGAACATTACAACCTCCACATCTGACAGCTGTAAAAGCAAACAACACACAACAACATGTCACTACCTGGACCCTCCTGGTGGGCTCCAAAACACAGTGATTTCAGCAATTAGCAAAAGAAAAATGCTTCAAAACCTGTCAAGTTTATTCCCATTCTGAGATACACTGTGATCCCACCAGAAGTTGCAAAATCTTATCCTGCAGTTATTGTTTTGCAAGTTGATTCACTGTTGTTTGCCTTTATGAACTGGTAACCAATGCAGGAAGTATCCATCATGCAACTGTCAAATCAGAAGAATTGACAATTCAACCTCAATCTTTACCCACCAAAGATAAATTTTTACATGTGGTGTTGACCAACATGTCACAGTGGTGAAGGTGTTGTGGAGCTGGTCATTCTCGGTTTTTTGCATTCATTCAACAACTGTCTGTCACAAGCAGGCCATGGATGCCAACGAGAACAAGAGGATACATTGAATCTTCTGGTGCATCACCTGCTGGCACACTGGAGTTTGGATTTTACATCATGTATCTCATGCCCAGTCCCAAAGACCAGCTGACCAACAGTCAGCCAGACAAAGTGGCCCTTTGATACTGCTGCAATTGCTGTTGAAAGAAGATATTGCACAGTTTCAGTGTCTGTTTCTGTATGTCTTTTGGTGAGCCAATCTTTCAGCTTCAACAGGTTTGAAGTTGCTCCTGCAGCTGGTCACAAACAAAACTGACCTTGACAACCCTGAAAGCTCCAAGTAATTATCAGACCAAATATGATACTGACAGCTGTAGGTCTGTGTTTACTTGGCATCCTGTTTTTGTCAACGCTGAAGCCACTGTTCCTGCATTCTTGACATTTATGTGGTTTTCTGTTTCCCTTGCTTTGAAGTCAAAACCAAACCCATGCCATTTGCTACCTGTCAAACAAACAGCTGTGCGCAGGTGTGAGTGCATTCTTGTGTTGGAATTCGTGTTTGTGTGTGTGTGTGTGTTGGTTGTGTGTGTGTTCTGAAACTGCTCTTGAAAAACTGCGTTGAAGAAGCTACATTTCTGTGAAGTACACATGTGTGTGCACAGAGATTGCTGTTTCACTGTTACTGGATGTGAAGGTTTCATTTTTCATGATTGAAAATTGGGTTCAAGGACCTCTTTTTCAGAAACTTTGTGTGTCTCCTCAGTTGTTCCATAAAATGTTTCCTTTTTGCTTTCAGGAAAAAGAAGGATGTGTTCATGTGTTGTAGAGAAATGCATGACTGACAGCACAGCAGAACTTTGCACTGAAATGCATTGCCACTGTTGAGACAAAACAGAGCCTTTTGAAAAGAAGAGAGTGTGCTGATCTGATCGAATTCCTCTCCCCTGCAGTCAAGCCAAGAGTGCACCCAGTGCAACCATGAACTGGAGCTGCATCTGTTGGGACAAGGCCATAGTCTCTCAGCAAAGGCCTTTTCAGATCTACTGTGTCAAAGCAGGGAATACCCCTGTGGGGTCCCACACATCTGCAGTGCTTGTGAAAACCAAAATGTCAAGTCAATTCTACAGGAATTGACTGCAATGATCAGAAGGACATATTGTTTTCATGGTGCACTATGCTCGCTTTTACCCACAATGGAAGTCAAGTCATTTTGTGTATTCTCTGGGCAAAGTTTTGTCCACCAAATCAAAATTTGCATTCCTGCTTTCCATGGCAAACTGCCATGCATACACACACATACACAAACATTTGCTGGAACTGTTTCAGTGTGCGATATTTATTGCATAAAATTACTTGTTCCAGAAATGTGTTTGCTGTGACCAGTTGACAAGGTTTCCACAAACATCAAAAAAATAAACTGTTTTGTTTCATGCTGTTCAATCAAAGTAGACTGAAAGATCAGCTTCATCCAATGGCCTGGCAAACAGCCTGAGTTCATCAAATATCATTTTGTTGGTCAGACTATGACTGTGGGTAACATAGCTTCTACCAACAAACATTCTCATTGGAGCCTCATGCACCTCAGAGTTGCCACTGTATCCTTTATCTGGAGACTTACCCTTTAATTTCCCATTCAAATATATTGCCACCTTTGGGTCAGTTTTCCAAACAACAACAATGTGTTGCCATTGGTGAATGTTGTCCATGAAACCATAATTGGCTTTGCGAGTAAATGTATTTTCATTTGGACCAAGTTTGTAAATTTCAGCCAAAAAGGAACCATCACTATACTGATGAAGCCTTATGCCTTCCCATGGTGGGTGCTCATCCATTGTTGTCAGAACTGATCCACCAAGTGTGACCAGTTGTTTGACCCAAAACATATAGGTTGCTCCACTGGCACACTGTGATGGAGCCAAGATACAGGGGTGCATATCAGTTGTGTCAATCTCTACTTCATCCTTGGTCTGAGGATCCAATGATACACCATTACCAATCTGAAAAAAATGCCAGCACAGCCATACCTATACAGCTCCTCATTCCACAATTTTGCTGTCAAAATGTATTTGGTTTCTGGAATACAAACTCACATAACCACCAACAAACTTTATGCCTGGTGCTGATAAAGGTAGAACAGTGTCAAAGTCCACATACACATTGGGATTTCCATAATTCACACCTGCAAGAAAATAAACATCACACAAAAGAAAGAGAGGGAAAATGCATTTATGAAAACATTGAATTTGTTGTTTTTTTTGTTTGTTCTGAATTCACTTCAAAACCTTTGACTTGTGCTTTTGGCAATTGCCTTGTGTTTATGAATGAAATCAAAAGGCATTGTGAGTTTCTCACCAATTTTCAAGAAAACTCTATTGCCATCAAAAGTTTTGAATGAAGTTGCTCCCCTTGACAAAGTTAGACAGTTGTGACTTTGTGCCTTGGTGAACAGATAGGCAATACAAGAACTGTCCATCTGACATCTGGAAATAACAGTATCACCCAAAATAACAAGTTTGTCAAACAGTCTCTTTTTTAGTACCAACCCATTTCCACCAGGGAAATGATTTCTTGATTCAAAGTGCCATTTTTGCAGTCAAACTCTTTGAAATACCATGAAACAAGTGACACTGAACATGGGTTTCATCACAAAAATTAAGAAACATCATCCACACTCTTTTGGACTGGAATTCAATCACTGCCACCCAAAAAAGACAGATTTCATGTTTTATGTGAGTCAAGGTTACCTGGCAGCACATTGAGCATTAGATCTCACATACTTGGGTGTATGTGCACTCCCAAACATCACTTCACTTCCAGTCAGCAAGACAAAACTACCCTTGGTCAAAGTCACCACTGTTGATCCTGAAATGAATTACATCTTGAGTTTCCTCACACATTCTACTGTACCTGCTTGTAAACCTTTGGTTTTGACCAATTGACTAACCTTTACAATCCTGGAGGCTTCCAGTGAGGACAAAACATAAAACAATTATGACAGGTGCAGTTTTTCTTCTATTCTCCATGCTGTAAAACTTTCTGAAGTAAAAACAATGATTCTACCTAATTCAACTGTGTGCAGTATGACACAAGTTTTCAGAGCAAAAAACAAAGCAAATAAATTTTCCTACATTTCAGCATTGGTGCATGTGCAAGTGGGTGCAAACAGACAGAATATGTGCTTTGTGTTTTTATTGCAAGCATTTTGAACAGGCATCATTGGTGCTTTGCTTTTGGTCCCCAAAAAGCCAGGCATCCTTGCCCTGGAGTTAATTTATCACCAATTTGTAGCCACAGACAACTGTTTAAAAAACACTTACCTTGCAAATAAATTTCTCTGCAGCATCCTAGAAGCCTTCATGTCAAGGACCAAGAACCCAACCCCTCTGGTTCAATGGTGAGGAATCTTTTCTGTGGTTCTTTCTTGTGTTCAGAACAAAACCAAGAAATCAAACAATTATCAGCAACACAGGGGAATCAAGTCTCAACAAGAACACAACAAGACACAAAACTAAATATGTTTCACCCATTTGGTTTGAACCTTAGCTTTTATGAAATTTGCATATGTGCAAAACATTGGCTGTGATCAGTGCCAAATCTGCTGGGAACTGGGAATGAATAGCAAACACAACACAACATCATCAGAAGAATCAATAGAGGAGAAAGGGTGAGTTAATAAGATTTCTAATCCACAACCACACTTGGAAGCTCTCAGATAATGCATCCTGTGCAAACTGTGATTGCACTTGCTGGGGAGTCTGTTCATATTCATGTCCTGGCATGTGTACCATAAAAATCCCCCCTTTTGTCATTTTGTGACAGCACAGGTTCCAAATTTTGCCTCAAAGTTAATTGGGGACCCAGTATTGAGTGCAAGCAATGTTTTCTCCTGCTGATGTAAATGAAACAGAGTGCAGTTGAAAGTCCCCCACATGCCACCTCCAGGATCAACTGCAGATTTGGTGCACTCAATTATGAATTTATCCTATTGTTTGCTGCTGTCACCAGGATACAACACAAGTCTCAAAAACTCAAGAGGAGAAATCAACATTTCCAATTTAGTGCAAGTACTTGACATGATGGTAGCTATTTTGTTCATCCATTGAGCACAGAAGTTATTTTGTGCACACAAACAACTAACTCAGGTTTCTTGCCAGACAATTTTTTTCAGGAAGTTGCCAATTGCCCATCTGTTCATTCATTCCAGTTTATTCGCTGATCCATTCTTGATTCATTCATTCACACCTTCCTTCCTTCCTTCCTTCCTTCCTTCCTTTGGTCATTCATTGAGTTTTTCTTCCATTCACTTTGTCAGTTATTCATTGACCATGAAACAGAGCAATTCTTTCACAGACTGTTTTAAATCCAAAATTGTCTCAGAAAAGAATGGGTTGCTCATGTTTTGTTTCATTTCATACCAAAATGTGCCCATTGTCTGTTGTAAAACTCTTGAGGTTCAAGTGGTGTGCCCCTTCACCCTGATGCATGAGCCTCCCCTGTTCAGGTTGTCCTCACATGAACTTGCCCCCTCCCTCTTTAGAGTTTTGGACATGAAGGATTCAACCCAGTAATAAATAATTTCCACCCAATCAGAGCTAAACCCTTGATATCTTGATATCCAAATTTCTCAAGTGTTTTCCATCCTGAGAAGTGTCTAATGCAGTACTCATCAGGGTGCAAGCCTCCAAACTGCAGCTTTCAACAGTTGACACTGAAAGTATCTTCAGTTAGAAGAGGGCAAAGTGGTTCCCCTCATCAATGGTTTCTGGCCTTCACTTATTGATTTGGCTGTCTCCTCTTCCTGACAAAAAACCTTTTCATGCTGGTTGTGTTTTGAGTTGTAACCCATCACTTCTGGACCCTGACAGACAAACATGCTCCTCAAATTCCTCAGTCAGAATCAACCCTGATGTACCTGCCCTCTTAATTTGTCTTCAATATATAACCTTGTGATTTGAATAAGATGGAAACAGAACAAGCACACACAAGCTGCAAACCCTAAATTGTGTCTCAACAAGGCAGCACAGGCCAAACTTGTGCTTGTTTTTCTCTCAATTGCTGTGTTTTTTTCCTGCCATCAGCTTTTATACATAAAAAAAACCCTGGCTTGTGTCATCTTTGCACTCAGTGAGATGGGATATTGCAATCAAATCAAACACAACACCTTCAAATTTATATTGTTTTTTTGTTGTTGTTTTGCTGCTTGATAACTTTGACCAGTTGACACAATTGCCACAAATATAACAGTGACAACACTGACATACACTCCTAGTATCAAAATGATCAAAGGATACCAAACTAATTGAAGTAAACCACCAGGTCATCTGCATCCAATGGCCTGTCAAACAGTATAAGTTCATCAAATATCATTTTGTTGGTCAGAGAGGCTGTGTGTGTGACAAATTCTCTACCCAAAAACATTCTCATTGGAGCTGCAACTGTCTTAGTGTGATCTGCATAATTTACCCCCTGAGAAACCATTTTTGCTTCCCCATCCAAATAGATCTCTAACTTTGGGTCAGTTTTCCAAACAACAACTGTATGTTGCCAAGTATCAATGTTATCATGAAAGCCAGGAGTGTGCCCTGTAAACTGATTTAATCTGGCACCATATCTACGAATCTGAGCATACAAGATGCCACTAGCAAACACTTCAAACCTAATTCCCACACTTGGTGGATGCCAATCCATTGTGGTAAGAATAGCACCACCAAGTCCATTCAGATGTTTGATCCAGAACATGTAGGTGGCTCCACTGGTGCACTGAGGTGGAGCCAGAATACAGGGATTCATGTCAGTTGTATCTATTTCCACCTCATCTGATGTGACAGAATCCAGGGACACACCATTACCAATCTGAAAACACAGGCTACAACTTGCTTGCAGTTCAGGTCCATGCAAGATGAATATTCAAAGGTCCACAAAGGAAGACAAACAGACTCACATAACCAGGAACAATTTTGATGCCTAGTGTTTGCAGAGGCATAACAGAGTTAAAATCCACATAAGTGTTGCACTCCCCACATTTATCAACTGCAAAGCCTGAAATCACATGAAGCAAATACATGAGATCTTCTTGTTGCACAACTCTTCCTTCTCTGTGCCTTCTTCAGACCTATGACAATTTTTGGCAATTGAAATATATATCCCTTCAATTGCAATCAGAAATTATTTTCGGCCTACCATCTATTTTCTGATAAACTCTGCTGCCACCAGAAGTTGCAAAGGAAGTTGCTTCCCTAGACAGTGTCACACAATTATCAATAGTTTTGGTCTTGTCATACTGGTAAGCAATACAGTAATTATCCCTGGAGCATCTGGAAGAAATGTCTTCCAGGTGCAAAACAGGCCCATCATTTTGAGTTCAAATGTCCTTCCACCAAGTAAAATAAGCACAAATCTGTTGCTGACCATTTTTGGATGTCCTTACCTGAGATTTCTCCTTGTCTTTTAGGGAAATTACCAAAAATAAACTCAGACAGATTTAAATTCATGTCTTTGTGTGTGCAATATTTGGTTACCTGCTAGCACACTGAACATTAAATGTGGCATCTTTTGGTGGATTTGCACTCCCAAACACAACTTCACTTCCAGTAAGTGAGGCAAAGTTACCATTGGACATTCCATCTGTGGATGCTGCAGCAGAACAAAGCTTTCTTTCTGACAAAATGACTAACTGGTGATGCCTTTCAGGAGATTAGACTCAATCTTGTGTTTGGCATGATGTTGGACATTGCACTCAAAAAGGCTTGAATTCCCTCTGCCTCCACTGAGTGTACTCTCAACACACTGACCTTGACAAGGCTGGAGGCTCCCTGTGAGTAGGAGACCAAAGATGACTCTAACAGAGACACTGTTACTTTTGATGGACATCCTGTTCAATATCCTGCTTGGAAACAAGAATTTTAGTTTGAATGAAAGCTTCTGTTTTTTTCAAGTGTGTTTATTGTGAATCAGTCAACAGCAAAAGCAACTTGAAGTGGTAGAGGAGTGTGTTTTTGCTTCACAACATGTTCATGAGTTTGAGGGGCATAGCTGAAATAGTGCCCTTCAGTAAACCCTGCAGGTTTTCACCTGAAAAATACATTTGAATGAATATTTCCCTGGCAAGTAACTTTTTGCATATCATCCTCCAGTTCAAATGAGCAGAGTAAGTCTTCTTCTTTGGTTCAATACCAACTTTTTATCTGAATTAGGTTGATATATCTTTGGAGACTTTGGCCCCCATTGTACCTCAGAAAGAAGGAAAAAGCTCCACACAGAAGAGTTGTCTTGTCACCTGGTTTGCTGTTTTTGTAGTGAGGCACATTTTTGAACCAAAGTTGCTGTGAGTAAAAGCATAGTGAGGGTCTGGTACCTGCTCCAGTGAATCCAGTGGTGTTTGTTGTTGCTCTGTTCCTTGTAGATTCAGAATTCTTCTGTGTTTTAGTGAACAAGGAGAACATCCAACAGACAGAAAAGTAATGACAATCTGAAAGACATGTTCACAGAGATCAATTTTAGTGTTCCCAATTTATTTTTTATCAAAATGAGATCACACCATCTCGCTGTCTAGAGCTTTTTTGCACACATTTTCAGGGAACATGCAACATCTGCCTATTTGACAAAAAGACTCAAAACTGCAGTTTGGTCAGAACTTTCTTGCTCTCTGCACTATGGGCTCTGTGGTGGTTGATGTGAAGACATCAGTGACAAACAGGGTGATCCAAAATATCCTGGACACAAGCAGATAATGCAACACCAATAACACAAGATGTTGTCCTGGGATCAATTGAGGAGAGGGTGACTTGATGAGATTTCTCCTCCACAACTACAATTGTGTAGTATTTCCAGTGCAAACTCTGATTGAAATTGTTCAGGAGTACTGAGAGCAATTTGCTGGCACATGAACAGAACAGAATTGTAGGAGAGAGGATGATAGAATTTCTCCTCCATAACCACAGTCATATGGTGCTTCCAGAGTACAAAATCTGATTGGCACTGTGGAGCAGCACTCAGAAGGAAAACATCTCTTTCCTTCCATTCAACTCCCAAATTTTAAGTGACATATGTACAGACCTGCCTGTTCTCTATCACACAATTCTCTTTTTTGTCAAAAGATCAACTGTGGGTTCATCTGCAGAGGAAGATCCCTCCCCCAATATCAGACAGACAATTTGTCCCACAACATTGAGTGTAAAACTAGTGTTGCTGCTCACATATCAAGGTTTGTCAGAGTTGAAATTACTCTGAACCCTTGACCACATCCAAGATCTATGCAAACACTGGTCTACTAAATGCTAAAATTATTGCTTCTGTTTGTTGTCATCACCAGGGCACAACACTCACTCCAAAAACTGAAGAGGAGAAGAGGAGACATCAAGCTTTCCATGTTGTACAAGTGCTTGAGACCAGAACATGGAGAGAGAGAGAGAAGAGAGAGAGAGAGAGAGAGAGAGAAAGACAGAGAGAGAGAGAGAGAGAGAAAGAGAGAGAGAGAGAGAGAGGGCGAGGGAGAGAGAGAGACAGACAGACAAAGAGAGACAGAGGGAGAGGAGAATTTGCCAGCTGCCTTGTCAACTCATTGGTCATGGAAGTCATGTCATATTGGTCAGGGTCAGAGCAAAGCTTGGCTTGCTGGGCCAACCCCATGGGTCAATAAAAGTCAGCCAAACATGAGAATACAGTAATGCTGTGGAAAAGAAACAATTGGGAGAGCATGTGCTGCAATGTGTTAAATTTGCTCACATTAGGTTCAATTATCTCACCAAATGAACCATTGTGTGGTGTTTATTTGTTTTGTCCATTGAAAGTTTTCACCAATTATGCTCAAAATTCCAGTGTATGAAAGCAACTGGTGAAGATTACACTTTGATCTGTGATAAAACAACAGTGATTTCCAGTTTTGAAGACAAAGCTGATGGGTAGGGTACAAGATGGCAGATGTGTGCAAAGGGCAATTTTTTTCAGTTTTCCTTTTTTTCTTGTGTGACAACTAATCCTGTTACAGAATGGCTGGACTCAAGTTTACACAAGAGCAAACATTTTCCAAAAGTGGCACAAATACATTTCAAAATTTCTGGAATACATTCACTCAAAGGACTGCAAGAAAACTGCACCACAAACACACTCTTTGGGTGACTACCTCCTGTTGATGACATCCAAACTGGCTTCATTCAGAGATTATGACAAAGTTTGGAAAAAGAGAGAGTTTTTGAACAGTTCATCAACAAACTAAAAACTATTTTGTTGACAGAACTACTACCCCCAAGGAGGTCTTATGCCTTCCCTAACACTGGTCCCACTGCAGAAAACACCCAGGATCTGAGGATGATTAAAACTGTGGTGAACAGAACATCTGGTCCTTTAGTCATGAATGGAAGTCTGCACACACCAAGATGTAACCATCTTGCATGCCATGGACAGCATGTGGGTGGCCAGTATTTTTATCTGAAAGCAGACAAAGACTGCATATCAGACTTATGCAGGGTGAATGACTGCTACTGCAAATACAAATATTCAAATTTTGTCTAGAGCTTTGCCTTCAACAAGCAGCTTTCAGTGAACTTCACCTTCATTTCAATCAAATTTGTTGGCAATTTTGTGAATTATGTTGGTGGAATGCTACACTGCAGCTTTGGCCAGCTCAATGTATTTGATACCACAACAAAGCACAAAACGTTTATCTTCTGCGGACAGTATTCATTGTTATTTGTATTTTCTCAGTTTAGTTTAGTGGAGATAGAGGTGTCAGTACATCCCTCTGTAGTTTTTGACATCCAGGCTCTCTTCACTGTTTTGGATAGAGGTTCAATAGAAAGCTTGAACAGGTGGAATCATTCCAAGTCTTTTCAAAAATGTTTATTGGTTCACACAGTTAGCAAAACAGACAATGTGTTCACCATGGAAATCAACCTGAACAAAATGTTTTACTGTGTGGTGAGGGCTCAGGCTTTCTCAGGAGAGCTGCTGGTATTTGATGGTCCTGGCCACCTTTACCACAAGGTACAGCCAAAAGGCACCCTGTTCACCACCACCTCATTCCAGTCTTTGATGGTCATCACTTGTACTTCATGCCTCAGTAATATCACAATGAGACTGGATTATTGTTCTAAACCAGTAACTCCATATCCAATAGAAATTGGCAATGCTTCCTTTCTCCAGCTGCCTGGTGTCAAATATTGTGGCAAGAACCAATGTTTGCTAAAGCTCATAACAGAGCCAAATGCCAAATGTGTCTGTTGTGCAAATACAATATGAAGGGGTCGACACAGAGACCTGTCAGTTGGGAGGAGCAGCTTCATTCTATATCAACAAAGGAGTGTACAAAGAAAATGCTTTTCTCTGACAGTGTTAGTTCTTATCAGAGAAGAATTTTCTGTAGTGTTGATTTCACATTGTTTTATGTGTTATACAGGTACCAAGAGTACAGCAAGATTAATTTAACAATTCTGTTGAACACAACAAGGTGCCAACCAGTGCAAATGTGTCCATGTCAACTGCAACACTTGTTTTTCTCAAACAAACCAGATCATACTGCATTTCAAAGATAAATGGAAAGACAAATATTTAGTTCATCTTTAGAACTGTTGACAACTCATTCTCACATATATCAAAGAGTGTTGGAATTTTACTTGAAGCAAAAAGCTGATTCTTGTGTCACTTTGCAACTCACAAAGACTACAAATTGTCCACATATTTGTGGCCATGTACACAGCATGACTCTAACTTTCAGGGAGAGAGCTTCATTCAACACCTACTTGGAAATCACAGCAAGAGGATCATTAAACAACAAACTGCAAAACACAGACTTGTGGGAAATCACAACATGTACATATAGATGTGGATGGGTCAACAGGTTTACAATCCATAGAGCCAGTGTCAGACATTTTGGACCCAGATCTGAGGAGTTTAATATTGTCCAAGCCATTTCCTATCAATTTCATAATGGGGCTATTCAATTTAGTCTTTTGCTGCAAGGGATAATTCACAGTCAAAATTGGGTTGAGGTGGTGATCACAAAGAGCAGCTCAAGTGTGACCTACATCCTTGAAAGCCATTTGCATTCTTCACAAATGGTGAGCTCCTCAAATCAGAGATTTCAACACTGTTGCAATCATATAACCCTTGTTTCCAGGAAACAAAAGCTTTCTGTTTCTATGCCTGACCTTGACTGTTTGTTTCAGGATGCAGAGGACATTTCATCCACAGTCCTGGTTTTCCCCACACCCACTTCATGGAACTCAGAACAAAGGCTTTCACCAAGCAGCAAACAAAATGGTTGTTGATGACAGCAAAAGATGCAAATTACAACAGCAAATACAGCAGGGATTTGAGCACACACATGCATTCTGTCTCCATGGAGATTTGTCAGCCATTTCAGACAAAGCTTGAGATTATCTTGTGCTTGAATAATCTTTGCAGGGTTTGTTCCAAACTATACCAAGTTCGCGTTCTGTATTTACTGAGGGAGATACTGCTGGAATTGCGAGGCCCAAATGAGGGCCAAATGATCTGCTTGTTCGTCCAAAAAGATTTGTTTTGTTGGCAGATATGCTGGTTCAAAGAAACAGTACAGCAAATCATTTGTTTCTCTTCCAAGTTCTGTGAGCTTTTCCAAATCCAGAACCTCAGCTGCAGTATGGTGTAGCAGATATTTCTTTCGATTGTTGTAAACTAAAGACAGCTTCACTTTTTGTTCAGTGAGATAATTATAGGTTGTCTGATCAGGAATGGCATATGCTGGCTCTGGTGAGTGTGGTGGTGGTTGTATTTCTCCCCTACTGGTTGAATCTCCTGAAGAAGAATGGACAGGACCCGGTGTTGCTCTTTTGCCGGTCACTCCTTCCGCCATTCATTGGGGAGTTTCAGCACAGCGCTCTGCAGCCACAAAACGTACACGTATACGTAGCTTTTTGCGTAACACCCCCTGGTTTGGAAGAGTCCATTTCCTTCACAAACATGAACAAAAAACATCCTCCCTTTTTGTTGCTAGTTTCACCACCAACTCTTCCTTCAAACTCAACCAAAAATGACAAAGTAATATTTGAAACATGACCTTATTTTTTGTAGTTTTGACCAAAATAATTTTTCTTTCCCTTTGCTACGACAGACCTCTGAAATTGACATGTAGAAATTCCAGTTTCTACGTAAAAACGCAACGTAGAAGCCCTACGTCTACGTGTACGTTTCAACGTTGTGCTGAAACTCTCAACTGTGTTGTTCTGATGGTTGGTCAGCTCAATGACTCAGGATTGAGTCACTGAGCTGGGTGATGTCAACTCCGGGATTTCTGATGGAAGATCTAGGAGTTGCTGGACTCGTATCTGTCGTGACTTGAGTCAGACACCAGTTGTGATCGCTAAGGGTACCGGGATTTGTTGGGGTCGCAACAGTCGAATGGACTTGCATCCTTCAACCGAATACAATATCAACTTACAATTTCTCTGAGTCTGGTGACTTCAGGGTTCGTGCACAAACCAATGGACCAATCACATGCAGCAACAAAATTCCTCAATCGCCCTTGGTGGGCAATTTCACTGTGACTGAGTGAATTGGTACAGACTATCAAGCTTGAACAGTTTTTGTGTGTCAGTTACCAGAGTCGTAGTTGGCGGTTTTAGGTTGCGGCATCTCTCTCTTCTTGGAGAAAGATCTTGGCAGAACCTCCATGTTGTGTTGGGTCACCATACCCTCCTCGAGCTCCAAACCAAATCTTACCACACTCTTTAAAAGCCATACCCAAACCAGTTCATGTTGGCTTCAGTCTGTTGTACCAACTACCTTGGTTTTTTTTACAAATCTCCTGGTCCAGTGGAACACAAAAACTTGGTGGTTCATTCTGCAATTGAGCTCCTTGTGATGATTTCACAGGGGGTCAAAGAGGCAGATCAGCTGATAAAACATCAAAGTTTTAACCCTGTTCCAGGGATCAGAGGCTGGAATCACAGTGCATGCAGACACCCTTAAGCGTACCCTATGAGTTGCACATGGTGTCATTAGGTTCTGTTCCAATCATGTGTCAACCATGTGTTTTGCCCTGAAAAACACCAAGGCTGGCCTTGGTGTTTTGGCAAAAAATGAAGACTTCAATTCTTCAACTGGCACTTGGAAACAAATCTCCTGGTCCAGTGGAATACAAAAATGTGGTTTGAGTGGAAAAAATTGTAGCTGGTAAATGGGGAGGTTGAGATGGCAGGTCTCATGTACTTAGAGTAGGAAGTTGACCAGAGCTTGAGCAGCTCTGGTGACAACAACAGCAACATTGTGCCTCCTGAAGCTTTCTTGAATTTCTTTCTGAGCAAAAAAAAAAATCAACACCTTTTGGTTTTTTTCTGGATCAATTGGTGAAGAAATCATACAGGGACCAAATGTTGACATTTTCAAATTGTCCCTTCTGACTCTGAACTTGACGAATAGTCTTTTGTCAACAAAACGTACATGTCGTTCTGGATCCAACTCAAACCCAGGGAGGAGGAATTGCTTCCTTGATTAGAGAGGTTTCTATGCATCCCGCGCGGACGCCCCTCCGGTCCCATTTCACGTCCGGTCCCAAAAAGCTTCAGAAAAACGTGGGAACACAAAATTTAAATGTGTAGTTT
>JAAUXT010103171.1_pt1 | contig 14036 bp, 15 predicted proteins | sample 7278171 | NCBI WGS metagenome assembly JAAUXT01 (sample SAMN14350112, study PRJNA611818) | marine sediment metagenome | isolation source: surface marine sediment (1.8m) | place: French Polynesia: Moorea | collected 2018-08 | reverse complement strand
TGATGTTTGCACGGGGTTATTACTCATCCAGGGTCAGAGCACTCAATTGCTCTGCACGGTGCACCAGGGTCCTGTTCTGTGATTGGTTGTCGTCTTGTCACATGGATACTCATCTATTTAAGGGCCCGTTTTTGTTATGTGTGCGGGTCTCGTCTTGTGATGTAAGTGTGTTGTGTGTTGTGTGAATAAACTGGGAAAACGTCTATCGGAGTTGGAATTGTTCTTCTGCGATGGAGTTGATTGTGGGCGAACTCGTCAGCGGGTCGTGATAAAGGATCAGTTTCTCAATGCTACGCTGTTACACACCACCATTGACCAATACTTCAAAGACTTGTGAAATGGACTCATTGTCCAAATCACCAAAGCGGATCAACAACTGGTCAGATCATTCATTGGAAACTGGTATGATTGGTTGGGTGCAAAGTTGGCAAATGCCCAACCACCCCCAGACAACAAGGACAATATTTGCAATGCTTCGTGAATGCCATGTCAAGATCAACCAGACTTGGACCGATGTGTTTGATCCACATCATGCTGAGTTGCCAGACCAAAGTGCTTCTCCTGGTCATCAAAAGTGATTGGCTGTGGCAGCTGTGGCTGGAGCGGGCATTCTCTTAGACTTGGGCTTACAAGTCTACAATGTGTACAAAATTCACAGCTTGAAAAAGAAGGTTGATAAACTCAAGAAAATTGTGAGCACTGTTGCTTCAGAGGAGGTCGTGTTGCACAATGACCTCACTGCATTGGCTAAGGTCACTAACCATGCTTTTGCCAAATTGACCAGCTCAATCAAGCACTTGGAAATGCTGTTGCATGGAATGGTGGAAACACTGTTTCAAGCCACTCAGCAGTTGCAGCAGCTTGCCATGAGAGTCGAGGCCATGGAGCAGTACGAGTAAGTTCACCATGTCATCAATGTGACAATCACACTGTATTTGTTCAAGTATGTCTGGTTGCAAGATGTCGTGGTGCAGCAGGTAATTACACTGTGATGCGCAGCTGAGCAATTGCATCAGGGGCAGTTGCCAGCACAACTGGTCACAGAAACAAGTCTTCAGCAAGTTTTGAATCAACTATGGTCAAAATTAAAGCAGTCAGCTTCCCAACCAGATTTTGTCTTCACTGATGCTCGGGATTACTATGCAATCCCAGGGGTTGAAGCCACCATGGTCAAGGGACAACTCATCATCCAAATTGCAGTCATGTTGCAAGCAGTGGATCAAAGTCCCATGGCTCTGCACATGGTGGACAAGGTGTGGGTCCAAGTTGCAAATGAAACGGGGTTGTACACACAGGTGAGCAGCTTACCCTAGTTCTTGGCAGTAACAACCAGTGGTGAGGTGACCAGGGTGGGGCAGCATGAGTTGACCAAGTGCATGGTGATACAGTCCATTTGGCTGTGTCCCTTCTTGCGTTGGTCTTCAGGAAGCTCATGCACAGCACCCATCTACAATGATGATGAGAGGGTCATGTGTATGAACAGTGCAAGTTCATGGTGAAAGAGAGATGACTGCCGCAGCCAGTTGTTTTGTTCACAGAATGACGGCTGTTGATTGCGGACACACTTGAACCCTGCACAGCAGAATGTTCAGAACAGGAGGATACAGTCTTCAGTGTGCAATATGCAGTGCTCCAATGGTACTCGATGTGTAATTGTGTGCTAAAAATTGGAAAACACACAATTTGCTCGACACTTATGGAGTGTGCTAACACAACTGGAGACCTGTCGCTTCAGTTCCATGTGAACCCAGCAGTTGTTGTGGCCTGGTCAGAGTTCAACTCCGAGTTTCACAACACAGGACATGATCAAGCATACCTGTTGCATGATCTGCCACATGTGCAGTGGCCCAGCATGAAGGTGTGTCACATTGATGTCACCAGACTCACTGATGCCTGTCCAGAGTACAACCATTTGACGATGGATCTTTGGGATCTGGTCAATGTGGAAGACAGTGGGGAAGTCTGGGTAGCATTGAATGAAGCAATCCAGGAAGAGCTCTGAAACATGGACAAAGAGTCTGGATGGTTCTTGGACCATTCAAGATGGATTGTTGCAGGGCTGGGACTGGGTATGGTCTTCATTGCAATTTTGCTGTCACAAACATGGGAGTGATGGGACAGGCTTTGAAGAAAGTGGGTGGCACACTTCTGGTGCAGTTCATCTGGTCTTCGTTCTGCTGCCACTTCCCCAGGTGACACCCAGACAAGGGGGAGCTGATGAACAGGTTCACTCACACATTCAAGGATGTGGCGAGTGTGGCAGTGAGTTCGTTGGTGAAGTTGGTGAAGCTCAATGAACCATAGCCATCCACATCGGGGAGTGTGATGACAGGAGTTTAACCTGTAGTAACAAGGCATGACAACTAACCAACTGACAGTTTGATATTTAGATTTTGGCTTGAGATACGGATTGAGAAGCATTTATAAACAGTCATTGATCATTGATCACTTTTGACATCGAGTTTGCAGTGATGTTTGAGAATTGCAGTGCATTTAGTTTGGTTGCACCTGCTTTTGGTGAACCCATCCACCAAACAACATGATCATGTGGCAATTGATATGAGTCAAGTATCACACATCACTGGCCATGTCATGTCACATGAATTGCGACTGCAGCTATGACTCAGCATAGTCTGGATCGCATGGGCATGGGTTTGTGGCTTGGCCTGGCGGGGTATACACTGGTGCCAGACATGCAGGTGCTCTTCATTGGCTGGTGCCGGTCAGAGTGACATTATATTTAGCACCATTCCTGGTTACCTGGTGGCTGCGAGAGGCTTTGCCCAGTTATGGTCAGGTGTGCTGCATGATTTCCTTGCGCGAGCATGAAAAGAATACAGGTGAACAACACCCACCTGGGTTCCATGGTCTTGATCCAGTTTGGTGTCCTTGTTCTGAAGTGGTTGTCTTCAACATTTTTGCCAAAAGGGCCATACAGTAAACTTTGTCATAAAAGTCTTCACGTGACATCTAGCAGAGCCGTGTTGACTTGTTGAGTTGAATGTCTCTTGCAGAAGTCCAGAGCGCAGTATGAAATCATGTTGGGACTTACCTGCTTATATACTCATCAAACGGCAAAAAGATGGTGAAAGGCCATAGTCTAAACAATTTTTCAACACACCAATTCAAATTTGTGCAACCGCGTCCAAGGTTAGCATCTGAAGGTCATATCTGGATACCTCTGATCCAATCAGAAGCAGTGTCCAGGCCAGAATGTTGCACCCTGGACTTGGAATTCTGGTCACATGGTTTCCGGTGAGGTGCACGATTGCGGGACCATGATGGTTCTTTCCCTCTTGTGACTTTTTCTGGGATGTCAGGAAGAAGGATAAAATATCCAGTGACAAATGGTTGTTGCATAACTCAAGACTGGACATCAATGGCTTTATCCCCATCATGATCAATGGCCACTGGTCTCCTCCTTTTTGTCTGAGGTTGTTTTGTCAACTTCTGTGTCTTGGCTACTTTTTACTTTTTGTAGCCTCTTTTTTGAGGATATGCTGTAACTCTTCCAGAGTCATTATCATGGACTCAGCCATTCTGAGATAGTAGGGTTTTATATGATCATGGTGGAATACCACTGGTAACATCCTTCCCAACAAGTCTGACAGAAGAAAGTGTGTTTTGTCCAGTACCTGAATGACCAGTGCTGGACCTACCCATCATCTCACAAACTTCTTCGTGTCTGTCTGGATCTCTGCTGCCTTTTCAAAGTGAAACATGACCAGGTCTCCTGTGCAGATTTGTCTGCCATGTGGGAACTTGGTTTCTTCTTGATTCAACTGTTTCTGTTGAGTCTGGATGATATGTTCCACCATCATCTTCCTGTACATATGGGAACATTCCTGCATGAGTGCAATATATTCTTGCAGAGTCATCTCTCCTGCAGAGAGAGCAAAGTCTGCTTCCAAATTCACCAAAGAGGGTGGAGGTTGATGGAAGACCAACTCGTATAGTGATACTCCTGTCTGAGGTGATACAGACATGTTCATGGTGTAACAGCAGGGATACACAAAAAGTGGGCAGTCAGCTCCCTGGCCAGTCAGCTCTTTGCATATCTTGTTTGCAATGGTCTGGATGTAGCACTCTACTCACAGACTGCCATGATGGTCCACACTGATAGTGATTGGTGTGATTTTGAGTCATTCGAATGGTTCAGCCATCAGTTGCGATTGCATTGGTTTGCCTGCATCAAAAATGATTTTTCTTGGTGCTCCAAAGATGCAAATGACTTTGTAGAAAAGTGCTTCACAGATACTTGCTGTGCTTTCATCTGTCAGTGGCACTGCTGTGATCCAGTTTGAGTGTTTGCACACATATACAAGTAATAGGTGATAACCCTGATTGCTGTTGGGCATGTACTTGATGTCAATGCTGAATTCCTTCAGCAGTTGCCAGTCTTCTGGGATTTGACAGCAATTGGCTTTTGGCCTTTTGTCTTTGGGATCTGAGATTTGACATTTGTGACATGACCTCACATATTCCAGGATTGTTTGAAACATGAATTTCCAGAAAAATTTCTGGCGCAATGTCTTGAAGAGCACCTGGACCCACAGATGTCCTGCAAGGACGGTGTCATGGTAGCTGTGGAGAATCATCCTGATGTATTTTTTGGGGATACAGAGAACAAACGTCAATTCATGGTGTTTGTTATCATGCAATCAAAACAAGAGCCAATTAACTACCATGTAGTTTTCAGTCTCGCTTGAAGGCACACCCTGCATGGCTTTTATAGGTGCAGATATTGCAGGTGATATATTTGAAGATATCTCCGAAATCAGCACTCCTAGAGTACTCCACAGTAAGCTGATACTGTCTCAAGTTCAGCTTGTAATTGTGTAAGGCAGTACATTTCAGTTTTTGCACAAACTGGTCAATCTTGGATTATCACGGAAGATGATCCAGAAGTATGTCCTTTGGTGAAATCTGATGTAACAGTGGTTTTGGATGCTGTTCCAAGATTTTCTAATCTGGAGATGGTAGTGGGACATCTTCTGTTGGCATGGGTTCAGTTATCTGAATTGTGATACCTGGGTCAGGTCCAGGTAGTTCCATGAGTCACATGATACCCTTGTATCCTTGCGGCTTTAATGGATGAGCTCTGTTTTCCCAGTGGGGTTCAACAGGTCTTTTCCATGCTCAACTCCACTTGGGTGGTAGAGTTGGATCTGCTTCTGTGTGAGGGTCACCATCTGAGTCTGCGTCCTTTTTGTCTGTCTGGGGTAGCTCAAGAAATTCCTGATCGCCTTTTTTGGGAAGTAGGTCTGATTTATCCCAAGGAATACCAGGAGCCTTGACACCTGCAGTTTTTGCTTGGCCTCAAGTGATCGCATTAGACATGTCACTGATAGGAGTAATGTCACTTGGATCAGAAACTCATTATTGTTGTGACATGATAAATAATTGGCTACTTGTAGATCTTTGCCTTTTTGGTAGCAGCAGTCAAAGGAGTACTCAGACAGTTCCCCAATGTACTTCTTGAGATGGAGGGTTGTTGGTTTTTCCTTTGTGGTGAGGATGTGTGGAAGTGCAGAATGGTCCACAATCGCCTCAAAATGTTTTCCAAACAACCATGTCTTGAATGACTTTATGTTCTGCAGCAGACAAAACATCTCAAGCTCTGAGATTCCATATCAGGATGCAGCATCAGGCAATTTCTTGGAGTTGTATGCAGCTTAGCATGGCACTCCATCTTGTACCTGATACAATGCTGCTCCACAAGCTACCTTGCTTGTGTCTGAGTATAGCTGAAATGGATCTCTTGAATTTGGCATTACCAGAACTGGTGGCTCAACCAACATTGCTTTGATCAGATCAAAAGCATGCTGCTGTTCATCTCCCCAAATGAACAGTCTGTTTTTCTTGGTCAGTTCGTAAATGGGGATGAGATGGCTTTGTAGATCCTTCAAATACATGCTGAGGAAATTAACCATCCCACAGAAGGACTTACAGTCTCGTACTGTTTTGGGTTGGTTGAGTTTCTAGATTGCACCTATGTGGCTTTTGTGAGCCGTGATGCAAGGTGTGGTACCATCTATGATGATGGTATGGCCCATGTAGGTCAGTTTCTTGCAGAAGAATTGACACTTTTTGGGGCTCATTTTCAATCCATGTTTGATGAGAGATTTGAACAGGTTTGTCAGGTGATACCAATGTTCATCTTTGCTTGAATGGATGAGACAGTCATCCATGATTGCAAAGTGATGTGATCGATCAGGGATTTCCTCCATGATCTTGTTGATGAAATGTTGCCAAATGGCAGGTGATACACTGAGTCCCATCACCAATCTCTGGTAGATGTATGAACTGGACCCATAGTATGGTGTGATACCACAGAAGCATTTGCTGTACTCATCTAGTGGCATACTGTGGTATGCATCTCACAAATCACAGACAGAGATGACTTCACATTCTGCAGCTCCAAGCATTTGAATGGCATCTCTGGCTAGTGGTATTGATGGGTTCAACTTGACCAGTCGTGAATTCAACACTTGGAAGTCTGTGATGATGTGAACCAACTTGGTGTGTTTGCGTGGTATGAGCATAATTGGGGAGCTGTAAGAACTCAACCCATTTTTCAGTATCCCCAATAGGCAGCCATGCCTCATCTCTTTGTCAATGAGCTTCTTGTGCTATTCTGTGCAGTTGTATGGTCTGATGAAGAACAGACTCTCATTGTGCAATTTGAGATGCACTTTCAACTTTGGGCATTTGCCCAACTCATCTCATAGCGAGAATGCTGGTTGATACTTCATCAGCAAGTGAATTATTTTCCATTTCTCTCAAGCAGTCAAATCAGATTCACTTAAGTCTACATATTGCTCAAAGATCTGTTTGTCAGTCATGTTCTGTCTTGGATCATCATCATTCAGCCAGGGATATTCATCCTTATTTTTGGCCATCACTTTTTCAGCAAACTCTGTTGAGTGTGTTTCTGGTGGCATGTCCATTTTGATAATTTGAGTACTATGAGCTTTTGTGCTCTGTCCCACAAAACACTGAACAACATAATGTGCTGTTTCATGTTCACTCAAGAACAAGGTGTCTTGCTGTAGCACAGCTTGCAGAGCATCTCTCATTTTCCAAAAAATGCCCGATTGATCTCATGTCTGCTGAGGCGACTAATTTGCCTCTCTTCAGCTTCATGGTTTTGTCTGATTCATTGATGACCAGAACCTGAATGCAGTTGTTTTTCAGGTTCACTATGACGGGTTGCCATCGGCCTTGTGGCTGGCTCAGATCCATGTGAATCAGCAAATTGCTACTTCACAGATCTGGTGGAATTGCTTCAAATGCTAATGTGATCCTCTTTTGTGTATGTGGCAGAATGGTGATGCTGCTCTGCATTTTCAGAGGTAATCCATGCATTGGAAATGTTGTCTGCATTCCAGAGTAACTGACATCCATCTCTAATTCATACATGGCTTTTGCTCCCAGTATGACATCATAGTCTTCAATCATGTCTAGCACAAATGCAATGAATTTGAACCAATGACCTCCCATGTTGATCATGAACTGCACACATGTGTCAACCAAGACCTTTCTGTTGTCACCCATTGTGACTAGTTGAGGTTTAATTTTGTACATGGGGCACAACATTTTGTTAATATTGGTTTGTTTCCAACAATTTTCAGGATAACATTGGTTTCATGGCTCTTGTGTTTGCCAGTGTTCTAACTTGCACTCAGAGCAGTTTTTCTTCCTTTGGCGCTTCAGGTAGATGTCCCTGTATGACAAACATCTCAGCCATTTAATTTTGGCCTGTTCTGAACCAGCTAGTTCTGATCTTACTCCATTTTGCACTGGGTTCAGAGTACAGGTACATTTCACAGACATCCTGGTCTGGTCTGAATGTGCCTGAATTAATGCTCATGATCATTTCCTCAATTGATCATTGGCATATTCCTCTGGGTTGGCATGTTTCACTGGCCAATATTTGGCATCATTGGTCTGTCTGACTGCCATCAGGCAGATTCATGGGTCCTTGGGTCTGGAGACCACTTCCATGTGATCAGTCAAAATTGACCACATGGGGTATTCTTCAATGATTTCAGTTGGCATTGATATGATCTGTGCAAGATTGTCTAGAAAACCCCCAATTTTGGGTCTGCTTTTTCTGATATCCCAAATAGGTACAGATTGTTTTAAAATTGGGACACATGTCTTGGCTGGACCATATGGATCAAGCGCACTTAAGGTTGTTTGGGCTGACATTAGAAGACATTTGTCCTCCAATGTAGACCATTCACCTTTCCATCTACCAGTGTGCTGCCTTGAAATTTTCATTTGATTCCGCTTGTCTGTAGCTTCATCATCAAAATTTTTATCCAGGAACACCTGCAAGATGGATGGGCCTGTCACGCTATCACCTTTCTGTCCTGTGGAAGTCTGCCCAGTGGTGACAGGCTTCCTTGTTAGTTTTCTGCCTCGCTTTCAGATGTGCCACTGAATTCATCAGTGGAACGATGCCCAAATTCCTCAACTACAGCAGGAATGTCATCTGCCATTTCATGAGGCATTCCCAGTCTCAACGACTGTCTCCTTTTTGATTGGAGTCACAACAATTGAAGTGGCAAAATTCATGCTGTATCTCTTGTCACAAGGGTCATCCTGTTGACCATCCATGGTCTCAATCTTTTGAGACAATTCTGTCTGAATCAACTCCATAAGCATCTTTCACTCTATGGAATAGTTCTCTTCTGGTGCTGCTTTGGAACAGGCAGTCACATGACTGTTTGTACAGATTGCAGTCTGGAATGTAGTGGCCTGGCTCACCACACAGGTGACAAGTACCTGATTTGTTTTGCGAAGCAGAAGAGTCTTTGGTCGGCTTGGGCAGGGCAGTCTTGGAACCGAACGCTGCCAACGTTTGTCCAGAATTGCCATGACTTGATCAGCAATCTGGGTAGCATCTGGCTCAACTGATGGTGCGGGTTGCAGCAGGACAGGTTCCACTGTGGGAGTCATCTTTGTCACAAAGGCGCTAATCAGTACTGTCATAGCATCATCATTTTTAGGCAAATCTTGGGTGATGACCACAATGGCTGGTTGTCCTGGAATCACCTTTTTGTATGTATCCATACCAGGAATTTGTACAAAATGTGCAGTGGTGTCAGTGTGCGCTGTGGTAGCAGCTGGTTCTTCAAACTGTGTACACTTTGCAAAACCTCTTTGGTTGCCTCGCTTGGAGGTTCTGGCACATGTGTGGTGACATATCTGTGATCATGGGATACTTTTGGAGATGCAACAGGACGTGGTACAGACTTGACAGCTTTCTTCTTTGGAGGCTCACCAGGAAGTCTCTTTTTAGTGACTTTCGCTTGGTTACAAGTGTGTTGTTGCTGATAGTATGATGGTAATGCTGGAGATATGCTTAGAATTGAGCCTTCCTTCAATGAGTGACCTTGGAGGTTTGGTTCATCATGAAAACAGCTGGCTTGAAAATGTTCACTGCAAATACAGCTGTGTTGTGTTGGAAGCCAATTCTTCCTTCTGATTGCACTGATTCACTTTTCCAAGAGGTCAGGCTTCTTGTGAGGGAACCGGTAAAATGATACACCAGATCCTGGTTTTGATTGACTGGTGCAGCCAATTGCAACACAAACTTGTACCATTGTCAAGAGCACTAAAATACCCAATTGATACATTTGAACTAAATTCACAAACTACACAAAATAATCAACATGCACAACTTGGACTTGTTTGAAAAAATATCCAAAAATGAAAAAGCAAAAATTGCTCTAAAATCCTTCAAAATTGGTCATTTTTCAAAATTTAAAAACTCAAATTCACTAAATGATGTATGCCCTGTTGATCTACGAATGCAGAATGTCCAAATTATGTCTCCTACTTCCCAAAATGCCTGCAGAATGGTGACAGGGGTGTGACAATGTCCAAAAAACAGACAGGATCTTAAAATGGCTCTAAAGTCCTTCAAAATTGGTCTTTTTTTCAAAATTTATAAACTCAGATCCACTAAATGATGCATGCCCTGTTGATTTATGAATGCAGAATGTCCAAATTATGTCTCCTACCCAAAATGCCTGCAGAAAGGTGACAGGGGTATACCAGGAAGTCAAAACTTGCTGAAATATCCCACAAAATCTTGTCCAGAATCCAAAAATATTGTGATGTGTATATCCTACATGTTTTGATCCAGTTATACTTTAAATTTCAGAAGTGAACAAACAATAAAACTTAAGTAATCCACAATTGCTTTGCCCCAGCAAGTAAATCCTCTTTGTTTCTTGACCTGCAAAGCAGCATGTGACAGCTGTGCAGGCGAGCTTCAAGCATGTGCATACAGTGTACCCCAAGTTTCCCTTCTCTATTTTTAGTTCGTTGGGTGCAACAGGATCTCCAAGTTGTGCAAACAAACAGTGACAGGTGTTTTCAATGACAAAAATTTTATGTCTCTCTCTCACAACAATTGGAACTGTTTGATGTTGGCTTTGTTCTTTGAAGTTTTCATCAGAATTTAGAAGTATTCTTAGAATTTTCTCTGACGCAAAGATTGATTCCAACCCACTATGTTGTGCAAACCTCTTCATTTCTTGTGGAAGTGGCAAGAAGAAATTGAAAAGTTGTACTCACCAATTTGATCCAAGTTTTTACCACACATTGATCTCATTGCAGGACCCATTGTTCACTTTGAATCCCATATGAGCCCCCAAGATGTGAACAGTAGAAATACCAGACAAAACTTTTGTAGAAACATGGCAGGTGTGTTTTGCTCTGCTGGATTTTATCCCATTAGAGTTGGAGAATGCTTGCTACACTTGGCTGCACTTGTGCTAATTGTCTGATAACGATTGCGTCTAGGGTTTTGTTGATTACTTATGCTCAATTGGAATCTGACAAAAGAGAAATGAAGTTTCTGTGTTTAAATTAACTCTCTCTTGTTTGTTCCCTTAAGTCCAACATGGCACTTCCAGAACATAATCAATCATTGTCAGATCTCAGATCATGACATCACTCAATCAATTGAATGACATTTCTTCCCAGCAACAGACATAACAACAACTCTCGCAAAATACTGCAATATGAAATCGATTGGTTGAAGAATTGATGGTTGGTTTAAACTCTACAAAGATTTGATGAATGTAAAGCGACTTCAATGTGACAGGAAATCTTATCAGACATGACACACTTGTCATCCAATGATGCAAAAAATTTATGAGCATCATGTCTACATGTGTCTCATTTTCCAAACCAGGGGGATGTTACATGTGATACCACATGTTTTCAGCCATAATTGAACCTTCCTGCCAACCCTGCTTGAAGCTGTGGTACAGCTTCACCTGTGAGCATACCCAAAAGTACTTTGGGTTCATGAAGCTGGCCTGGAAGCAGCTTGGGGTTGTTGACTGTGACACTTTGTTGTTGCCAGAGCTGGTAACTCATAAACAGATGGGCAGACTGACTATTCTTCATAACTTGTTTCCTTGTTTTTGCTGGTGTGGGAGCACAGTAGCATTGTTGAGAGGTATGGGAATAAGATGTGGTGACTGCCCAGTACTGATGGGTATGCCTGCACATGGGTACAGGGTGGAACACCCACACAACACTATTTCAACCAACTATAATGCTCCAATGACTCAGTTGCTCTAAACTTTTGATGTTGTCATTGACCTATGATATCGAAAATCAAATCCTCATGTACAAGACCACCACCCCCCTTTTTGGCATCAGTTTTTGAGCATCACAAGGGAGTCTTGTACGCGGGATTTTACGGGTATATAGTTGTGCACTAGAAACACCGTTCAAATGGTGCAGTTGTGTTGCTGGCCAAATCTCGCAATGTTCTTGTTTTCGTTTCAGGTCGTGAAAATGTTGGCGATTATTGTTGCGATTTTTATTGTTTGTTGGACACCAAGAGTTTTGTGGGAAATGATTCTTGCGGAAGATGGAGTGGATGGGTTTATCCAACTGGACGCAAAAATCAGTCGGGAGAACCAAATTGTGTTGACCAACGCGCTTCTGATCGTTTCCTATATGAACAGTGTGGCAAATGCCCCAGTGTACTTCTTCACATCAAAGTAAGTTTTCACAAAACCACAGTTGATAGAATTGTTCGTGATATTTCTTTGCAAGTGAGCCAAAGAGCATCCGGGGCAAGCACCTGGTGGTAGTGCGGTACAGGCAGCCTGGGCCAGAAGTCCCTGTCAGATATCCCCTCTGCCTCCCCATTGTCCCCTCCCCTCCCCATGTCCAGTCCCCCTCCCTCTTTGTCCCTTCCCTCCCCCTTGTCACCCCTCCCCCTTGTCCCCCTCCCCCTTGTCCCCTGGGGGGACAACATGAATTACTCCTACTGAAGACAGAGCAAAGATCTTGGGCTCATATGAAAGGTCTTTGAAAGCACTTTTCAAAAAAGGTGGCTATGGTAAGGCTTTCCTGGCAACCAGAACAGCATACTTTTGTTATGTTGGGGTAGCCCAGGTCAGCATCACTCTATAATGTTATGTATGGGTGTTCAGGCCAGCATTTTTCCAGAGTCATTCAGCTGGCTGAACCATTTCACAGCATTTGTCAGGAGAAGGGAGCCAATCCCTCCCATCTCCATAGACTGGGTTGCTATAGTGGAGTCACATGCATGTGGGTTTCAGAGCTGTTTATTGCCACTTACCTGAGCTTCAGAGAAGGAAGCCCAGAGTGAGGGGGTGCAAGCGTTTATACACACCTGAAGCCGGGGCAAAGTCACAGCTTCAGAGGAGAGCAGGAAAGAATCATGTGTGGTTAAACCATCAATTGAGGGTTTGATTGGAGGTGGTTCAATTACTGTAAGGACATACAGTGGTAGCAGGTGGTCAGATATGCTCATAAGCATATCCATACATAAAATGCAAAGGTATATAAGAATATGTAACACCTGCCAATGAGTAAAGCTGACTATGAAGTGCAAGTGCCCAGATGTAAGGAAGCAGCTGTGGGTCCAAATGAGTACTCATGGCACAGAGTATGATCTCCTCTGGTTGTGCTAAGAGCTTGGTACAAAACTCTCTGAGTTTGGGTTATCACATCCACACACCATGCTTGGATTCTGTCACAACTTGTGTGACAACCAGACATTGCCATGACACTATTCATACTTGTAGTACAGGGATTGTACCAGTAAATCAGACTGGACTTCACACTGGAAGGGACAGAACATGGAGGTTCCATCAACAGTGAGGGCAGATATTCTGCAAGTGGTTATGTGCTTTGCTACAGTCAATGCTTGCAAAAAAATGTGGAAAATGTACAGTGAGACAGAAATAAAAGTGCAAAAGCTGCGAAATCAAGTAAGTCTACCTGAACTTGTTACTGATTTAGTAACTGTACAGAAAACAAAAGTGCCAGAGGAGGAAAATGAAAAGTATGAAGATGCCCAAGCATTGTGTGCAACGATACCTAAAGTGGCTGCAGTGGCACCATGAGATCCTAAAAAGGACATGCCAGCTCAGGAATGTGAGACCAGCTGAAATCGTGGAAAGTTCCACCCAAAACTGTCAATCAACGGTTTGTCATGTGATCAGGCGTGAATTTCTCAAAAGGAGATGCGCTCTTTTTTTGTGCGCAAGTCTGTGCAAAAAAATTTTTATGCTTAACTTTTTGCCCATTTATTTGGGCGAATTTCTGGAAATAAATTGTGAGCATGTGGAGCAAAAATTTCACATATCTCACGTGACTTGGGCAAAGAACTTACACTCACTTTTAGCTGGCGTAAGTACCCAAAATGTGCCCAAGTCAGCACCAACCAATCAGAACTCACTTGTCACAGATGGTGGCCTTTCTTGTGGTTCGTTGTCTGCAGGTTGATCAAATTGAAGAAGCTGAGGCCAATGGTCATCGAAGGCGCATCCAGCGTGTGCCAAGAGTGATTCCTGACTGCAGCAATCCTTTGGAAGAGAAACCACGTTGGCAAGTCAAAGAGCACTACCGTTTTTATCCGGAAACTCTCATCTGGATCTGTCACCTTGTGGATGACAAATTGAAGAGAAGAACAAATAGATCAAGTGCTTTGCCTGTCTTACTACAAGTCTGTGCAGCCATCAGAT
>JAAUXT010074170.1_pt1 | contig 14047 bp, 17 predicted proteins | sample 7278171 | NCBI WGS metagenome assembly JAAUXT01 (sample SAMN14350112, study PRJNA611818) | marine sediment metagenome | isolation source: surface marine sediment (1.8m) | place: French Polynesia: Moorea | collected 2018-08 | reverse complement strand
GGGATCCATCCCTGGCATCAAACCCCTGGGATCAAACCCCTGGGATCCACCCTTTGATCCACCCCCTGGGAACCAACCCTGGGATGCACCCCTGGGATCCACCCCAGGGATCCACCCCTGGGATCCACCCCTGGGACCGTCCCTTGAGATCTGCCCCTGGGATCCACCCCTGGGATCCACCCCTGGGATCCACCCCTGGACCCCACCCCTGGGATCCACCCCTGAATCCACCCCTGGGAACCACCCCTGGGATCCACAACTGGGAACCATTTCTGGGATCTATCCCTGGGATCCACCCCTGGGATCCACCCCTGGGATCCACCCCTGGATCCATCCCTGGGATCCACCCCTGGGATCCACCCCTGGAATCCATCCCTGGGATCCACCCCTGGGATCCACCCTGGGATCCACCCCTGGACTCTGTTCCCATTTGCAGGTGCCAAGGTGTGCCTGCCCGGGGCGGCGAACCCGAACTTCACGTGTCCGGAGGGCTACTTCTGCAACACGCCGAGCAACCAGCTCAACCCGCAGTACGGCCGCAACATCTGCTGCAAGTGTACGTGCACGCATACGGACACACACACACACACACACACACACACACACACACACACGTACATACACTCACAGAAACCTGCACGCACAAGCATGTCACACACAAACATCATCCATCAATGCAACCTGGTAAGTCGACTGTACGTGCACACTTGCACCCACCCACCAACACACACACACACACACACACACACAACAATCAGCTGTCCCTTCTCCTCAACAAGGTATGGACAAACCGGTGGGCTACTGCCGCGTGAATCCGATGGGCGGGTCGCTGGGCGCGGACCTGGGCGGGGCGGGCGGTGCTCCCGGGGAGGAGGCGTCACCCCTGCCCGGGCTCACGCTGCCCCCGCCCGGGGACGAGGGCGGCCCGACCCGCACCTACTGGTCCGTCGTGCTGGGCCGAGAGATTGTGCTGCCGGACACCCTCGCGTGGAACACTCTGGTACGTGCTGTTTTGTCAGTCTGTTGCTGCGGCCTCGAAACTCAGTGTCCCTGCGCCCTCAAGTTGCAAGGTCCAGGGGCGGGTGCAGACGGGTCCAGGGGCAGCTCCAGATGGGTCCAGGGGCGGGTCCAGACGGGTCCAGGGGCGGGTGCAGACAGGTCCAGGGGCGGGTCCAGGGGTAGCGTCAAAGGCAGGTCCAGGGGTGGGTCCAGGGGGCTGGTCCACAGGTGAATCTTGGGGTGGGTCCAGGTTTGGGTCCAGGGGTAGGGTTCAGCAGTGGGTCCAGGAGTGGGTCTCGGGGTGGGCCACAGGTGAAATCAAGGGATGGGTCCAGGGGTGGGTACAGAGGTGGGTCCAGGGGTAGGTACAGGGTAGGTTCAGGGGATGGTGCATGCAAGGGCGTTTTTGGTCTGTGTTTCGTGCAGCAAAAGCGGCAACAGATGCGCGTGTGTGGACGGCGTGAACGTTGCTGAAACTGCCTGATGTAAAGGCGAAGTGCTCGTGCACGCGCTGCGGGCGTGACGTCAGCGTGACGTCAGCGTGACGTCAGCACGTGTTTCCCCCGCAGCTCGGGACGCACGCCGGGCCGCTCTTGGAGAACGACGTCGCGACGCAGGCCGAGGCGCGACGCTACCTCGCCACGTGGCTCAGCGAAAACACGCGCATACACAAGCAGGTGAAAATGATGCACGCACACATACTTGCACACACACACACAATCACACACGCTCACCTGCTCAAAACCAACAGTTGAAAGGATATATTCACAACACGGACACACACACACACACACACACACACACACACACACACACGCGTAATGACACACAGCACTCCAAAGCAAACGCACACACAGCACTGCACCGCACACAACAAAAAGAGACGCCATAACCTGCCATCATTCGTCGCTTTTCATGATGGCCTGGATTTTTCCTTCTTTGCTTTCCAAGGCGAAGATAACACGGACCACGGGCAACTACTCTGTTCAGCTAAAACTCTCTATTGTTTCAGGCTATGGGATTGGACATCGGCCCTTTCAGCGGAAACATCACTGACCACATCGTGGAGGGCCTGCGCAGCTTCCGGCCCACCACCAGGGTGCGTGTGTGTTTTCACAGTGCTGCGCGGGCAGCGCCACCTGGTGGGGCACCAAACATGGGTCAGTGGGTCAGTGACGAAGCATGTGCAGTTCCATTCACAACATTCACATTCAGAACAACAGTTTGTGAGTGTGTTGGATTTGGACTGTGGTGTTTAGATCTCGCAGTGTCTTCCCCCTGTTCCAGAGCGGACGCGAGCCGAGGGCGGCTCTGGGACGCCAGGTGGCGCCGGGGCAGCCGACGGGCACGCCGCAGACTGGGGTACGTACCCAGGGTCATCGTGGGTACCCGGGGACAGGTTCTGTGACCATTGAGGGTGCCCAGAGTGAGGTTGGTCCCTCAGGCCGGTGGTTTCGGGGTTGGGGTTGGCACCGAAGGCTGGACTGTCGCGGTGGGCGTGCAGTGTGGGTAACTTGGGTTGCAGGGTGACAGATGCCCCTGCAGGGGATGGGGTGACGAGACTGGGGGTGGGGCACCTCAGGCTGGGGTCGGACCCAGAGGCCAAGGTGCCACTTAAAGTTCAGGTGGACCCTGGAGCCTGAGGTCAGGTCAGGAAGCTGGGATCAGGTCCTGAGGCTGGGAGGGGTCCTGAAGTTGGATGAGGTTCTGAAGCTGGGAAGTGTTCTGAAGCTAAATGAGGTCCTGAAGCTGGGAAGGGTTCTGAAGCTAAATGAGGTCCTGAAGCTGGGAAGGGTTCTGAAGCTGGGTGAGGTCCTGAGGCTGGGAAGGGTTCTGAAGCTAAATGAGGTCCTGAGGCTGGGGGAGGTCCTGAAGCCAAATGAGGTCCTGAGGCTGGGAATGGTTCTGAAGCTGGGTGAGGTCCTGAGGCTGGGAAGGGTTCTGAAGCTAAATGAGGTCCTGAGGCTGGGAAGGGTCCTGAAGTTGGATGAGGTTCTGAAGCTGGGAAGGGTCCTGAAGTTGGATGAGGTCCTGAGGCAGGGAAGGGTTCTGAAGCTAAATGAGGTCCTGAGGCTGGGAAGGGTTCTGAAGCTAAATGAGGTCCTGAGGCCGTGAAGGGTCCTGCAGTTGGATGAGGTCCTAAAGCTTCGGCAGATGTCCGCACAGAATTTCGGAAGAGTGAGAATGAGGACTGCGATGAGCTTCAAGGTTCCAAGGGGGGGAATGAGGCGCGTGTTGCGTAGGTCTGCGCTTGACATGTCTTTTTCCTTCACTGCGCATGCGCAGTTCTGCCAGACTGACTGCGACTGCCAGGGCATCCGCAAGTGCTGCCCCCTGCTGTACAACATGGACGACAACGCGCTGGACACGACGTACATGGGCCCACGCGTCTGTATGCCCGCGGTGTCCCGACCGGAAGTGGTGCAGATCGCCAAGCAGAGGGTCAGTGCGCATGCGCTTCATGTGTCACGTGTGCAGCGGCATCAATGCCTGCCTGCAGCACACACTTCAGTCGGAGATGCGCGTGCGCGAACAACACGCTCACACCTAAACATCCAGATGACCACGTGCGCGTGCCTGCGGCCTGTTGTGGACTGCACTGACACACTTCCAGGACATTTCATGTGTGTGCGTGCACCCACTGCATCGAGTGTGCGTGTGTGACCTGCACGCATACCCTTGTTTTTGCAGAAGGACCAGAGTGTGGACGGGACGTTCCAGCCGGAGCCGCCCACGGAACCCCCGCGGGACCCTTTCGCCCCGAACGGCCCCGTCAACCCCACCAACCCCAACGGAGCTGTCCGTGCGTACACACACACACACACACGTGCAAAACACACACATCACAACCACAGCCTCCACCGTGTAGCGCACCAACAAGCAGGCGCAACAGGCACACTTTCTTTCTTTCTTTCTTTCTTTCTTTCTCTCTCTCTCTCTCTCTCTCTCTCACACACACACACAAACACGCATGCACACACAAACACCACACACACGCACACACACACACGCACACACACATACACACACACGCACACACACACACAGAGGCAGTCTGAGGCTTTGTTCACACCAGATGCGTCACTCTCTGGACTCCGCACTGCGTCGTGCACTGCGCCTCTCGTACAATTCGTGGGACGCTGCGTCGCAAGTGACGACAGTGCGCTTGCGCAAGGCTGACATCGGGCTCCCAACGAGAAGCCTGGCTCCCGCTCCTGACCCATCTCTACCAGGTCTACCTTTTGGTTTCCATTTGCAAGTTTTTACCCGTGTCCGCTGTCTCCACAGATCCGTGTCTGCAGCCGCCGCCGCCCAACCTCCAGGCACAGGTGGCGCCAGGGGCGGGGTGGTACGAGAACGCGCCCGCCTGCCTCTTCGGCGGCATCTGCAGGCCCAGCACCGCAGCGCCCCCTAACAGCAACCAGCTGCAGCTCCCGTTCGTCTGCGACTGCAGCGCCACGCAGTACGAGGGGCCGCGCTGCAACTGCCCCCGCGGGCAGTGGAACGGACAGTTCTGCAACCAAGGTAGGCCGCAGCAGCCTCCTCTTCCAGGATTGGACCAAGCGGCAGGGCCCCCGGATCGTATGTAAACATTGGTGCACAGTTTGGGGCAAGAGGACCTTGTTCTGCGTTTTAGATCCAGATTCAGATCTGCCTGTAGATCTCACCCCCTGGATGCACCCCACCCTGGATGCACCCCTGGGACTCCTGACCCTGGATGCACCCTGGGCCACCCCACCCTTGATGCACCCCTGGGGCACCCCACCCTGGGTGCACCCCTGGGGCACTCCACCCTGGGTGCACCCCTGGGGCATCCCACCCTGGATGCACCCCTGGGGCATCCCACCCTGGATGCACCCCTGGGGCATCCCACCCTGGATGCACCCTGTGACACCCCACCCTGGATGCACCCCTGGGACACCCCACCCTGGATGTACCCCTGGGGCACCCCACCCTGGATGCACCCCTTAGACACCCCAACCCTGGATGCGAACATAATCCAGGGCCCTGTTGACCCAAGTCCGCTCTGTGTTTCAGTCCCAGGCTTCAACCTGCGGAAAGAAGAAGGCGACGGCAACAACTGACCGGAAGCGGAGGCGGAACCGGAAGCAGAATCCACTTCCGGTGAATTCGACACGTGACACTCAGTGCTGCGATGCAAGCTATTCAATTTCACAATCGAATCTTCTTCTTGTGTTCCCGAATAGAAAGTCCAAAGAAGAGAAATGTTGAATTGATGAGAGAGTGCGACCACAAGGCGTCCACCGGGAGTTTCAGCTGAGGTCAAAACGCAAAGCGCAAACAAACGCAAACGGAAGTGGACAGGTGGCACACAAAACTTTCTGACGCTCACGTGGACACTGCCAGGCTGAAACCCCCCATGAAGGGTTTTCACACAGGCAGGGAGCATCAGAATTTTTGACGCACGTGTCAAAATTTTGTTGCGCAGGCGTCAAATTAAACATGACGCCCAATGGCGAGTGTAAATAGTCCAGTGCATTCCTGGCCTCTCGTCAAAATTTTGACACCGCGTCATCTGTGTGAAAATCCCAATTGACTTGCGCATGGGCGGCTTCACTGCGTTGTGTACCGTTTTTCCCGCGGTGATCTTGCGACATGAGGAACAAGGAGCACGTCACCCAACACAAAGGGTCCCAAACTCATTCCCCCATTCACTCAAGATCACGACACGATGAGTCAGGCCTGGGTCACACTGAATGCGTCAAGCGTTGCGTCGCTGTCCATACCAAGGCCACTGCGTCAAGTCAGCGATGCAACGCCTGACGCGTCCAGTGTGAATCTGGCCGGGTTTACACCGGATACACGTGACGTGACGCCCTGTGTCGCGTCCGACGGGAACCCGGCCTGAGAACCACGTGATCACGTGACCCGGGACTTGGCCTGCTACACTCGCAGACGCAGCGCTCACTGAGGACGCGCTGAGGCGGAACGGACTCGAGTTTCCCACACTCGACACCGTCAGACGGGCACACATGTTCGTGTGCAGAGTTTCACACGAAACACGTCAGTGTGCGGGACAGGTGTGCGTGCAAAACACGTCAACGTGCGCGCTACGTGTTCACGTGAAACAAAAGGGACTTTCAGCATGCAGAGCGTGAAGCAACACGTCAGACGCATACTCGAGACAACAACACGTGTTACGTCAATACGTGTGCGAATCAGCAACACGCACACCTGTCACACACACGCACTTGAAACACTCCAAAATTGCGAGGGAAACCACAGGTGGCGTTCACTTTTTGTTTCCACGTGCGCACACTTCAAATTTCGAACGAAATATTTGCATCATTTTTGCATTTTCTTCAGTGTCACCTGAGCTGCATTTTTGGAATTTTGTGTGAAAAATTATTTCAAAATTTTTCCTGTGTTGGGCACTCTGTTTGCATCTTTTTTCCCTGCAACAGCCTTGGTGTGGAAGATCATCGCATTGGAAAAACGTCAAAATGTCCATTTCCAGCACAGTGATGTTTGACAGTGTTCCCTGAGCACATAATACCTTTTGAGCAGGGGACTACACACCTTTACATCACGAAGACCTCACCGTAAACAAATCCCGCGTTTTACAAGCATTTTGCAAACAGCCCGAATCGCTTTGTGTTCAATGGAGTTCTAAAGTTGGAGCAAAATCAACGCGACTTTCGTGCCCAGGTCTGTGTGGCCTGAACTCTCGTGGTTTCTCCTGTGAGGTGAGTGCTTGTGAAATTCAAGATTTGGTCGGGGGCGACGGAAGGGGGGGGGCGACCCCTCTGACGACCCAAGATTCAGGTGCGGGGGCAAGCGACTGCTGTTCAACCTTGGGTGGGGAGGGTGACACCAAAGCAAAAAGTCCTCATGTGTACACACCTGCCTTGCGGCTCAAAATTTCAGAGATGGGGGGAAAGCCCCCCTCCCCATATCCGCTGGAGGACTGAAAGAAATTTTGGTCAGAAAAAAAACACACAAAATTTGACGTTCAGACCTGACAAATTAGTTTGCCTGACTGATACAAAATCCTTGGGGATTGTGCCGGGAGTTTGATTTTCTCACGGTCAGGGCTCTGACCTTGATCCCTGGATACCCTGCCCCAGTGGATTCATTTGTTCCATCAAAAAGCAAAGCAACGTTGGTAGGAAGTCCCAACAGGTTGGCCCGGCTCGTTATGAACCTGGCTGATCGTGGTGTCCAGGGATAGTGTCACAATAACGTGTAATCCTGTACGTGTGTGCGCAGATAGGCGGATCTGTGTGCAGGGCCTGGGCCACAGTTGGTGCGTCTTCCCTGTACGAGCGCCGAGTCAGCGTGCGGTGTGTGCGCATGACGTCATGACGTCAACGTTGTGTATGGGTCGGACCCACATTCGGGCAGAGAAGTTTTTGGTGCATTCTCGCGTGGCCAACGCTGGGCCTGGTTTGATTCCCACTGGGTGCGTCACGCGTCGGCGTCACAGGCGTGTGTGACACGGGAGGCGTCGTGCGCTGCGTGCCTGTGTTGACGCAGCCCACGCCTCCACTTATCGCACCCTGTGTGAACCCAGCCTGCACGCAGAAGACTTTTTCTGGAGCGCGCACGGGGTAAAACATTTCAGCTGGAGACTTCTGTGTGGTGACTTGCCATATTTGGCAGCGGAAACCCCCGTTGCGTGAGACTGCAGACAAAGATCTGAGGCCTGTTTCACAGCGTGCCCGGGACCAGCCTTGCCTTGCGTCGCTGTGCAAGTCAATTGACGTTTCACACTGTGTGCGTCAAGCGTTCTGTATTCACCTGTCAACAAGTCAATTGGTAGTGCGTCACAAGCGACAAGGTTGCTTTGTTGCCAAAGTTCGTGACGCGTGACGCATCCAGTGCGAAAAGGCCTTGCAGCACGTGACACACTCCGCATGAAGTACAAAATCTCAAAAACGCATCACTTCCACTGTGAATAGGCCGCACGACGCGTCAAGCGTGAAACAACCCGACAACAACGCATCGGCCCCACGTGACGCTGCGTAACCACGTGACGCTTCGTAACCAAGGCGATGCAGCCGGCCCTGACGACGACAATCCTGTGGTTTGCGCTGGAATGCCTGGCACCGCTGAGGGGGCAACCTCCCACTCAAGGTACAATCATGTGGTTCATATATTCAGTGAGTCACAGGCCTCTGACAACAAACGGTTCTTTGGGAGAATCTGGCATTGGCAGAGCAAAACAATCTTTGGCCCTGAAAGTTCAAAAACTCCCCGTATGAGCGACTTGGAAATGAACCCAGTCGAACTGGGGATGAGAACACGGAGTCCACGTGGAAACGTCTGGTCTGGTGGCGCCACACCGCGGACCGCGCTCTGGGCCCGACAGCGTCTGAAGCTGTTTCCTGCAGCGCTTCCTGTGTGCGGGGACCTCGGAGGCGGTGGCGCCCCCCGGTGCCTGGAGCTGCACGATGACGCCGCCACGTGGAGAGAGGCGTTCAACACGTGCGCGCAGCGCGGGGGAGAGATGATCGGCTTCAGGTACAGGGAGGGGCTCCGGGGTCCAGGGGTGGCTGAGGGCTCTGGGGTACATGTACCCAGGGTCGCCGAGGGTCACAAAAATAGCGCACACACAAAACACACACATACACCCACGCACACATATACGGTCACGAACACTCACACACAACACACACACACACTCACACACAAACGGTCAGAAACACACACACACACACACACACACACACACTTGCACACAAAGCCTGAAATGCACACACATTCACACGCAAACGGCCATGAAGACACACACAAAGCCTGGCAACGCAGACAGACACAGACACAGACACACACACACACACACACACACACACACAATTTGGCCCTCTCGAGTGGGTCAGGGATACAGAGGCCACTTGAGGCCCTCACCACCCACACTCACCTCCGGTTCGCTTCTCTGCAGCGGGTCGGAGGCGCACGCAGAGCGTCTCGCGCGGCGTCTCCGCGACGTCGTCCCCGACGCCTGGACGTCCGGCCTCTGGACCTCCGGCAGGTCCCTGGACGGCAAGATGTGGCACTGGACACCGGGTGAGTCCAGGGGCGCGTCAGGACTTGGTCAAGAGGGCGGAAGCGACACAGAGAGACCAGGGATGTTTCCTTCCGGCTCGTAGGGGTATACGTAGTACGTGCCCTGGTCGGAGGCCAAGCCACACTGTACTCCGTGGGTGTTGTTGTGTCATCGAACCATCTCCAATCGAACCCTCGATTGCCAGGTCGATCACACATGATTCTTTCCTGCTCTCCTCTGAAGCTGCACCTTCAGCACAGCTTCAGCTGTGTATAAACACATGACTTTCCTCACTCTGGGCTTCACTTCTCTGAAGCTCAAGTGAGTGAGAATAAACACATGCTAAACCCACATGCATGTGACTGATATTTGCAACCCAGCTAAAGGGGATGAGAGAGATCGACTCCCCTCTCCTGGCAAATGATGCGCTATGGTTCAGCCAGCTGAACAATTCCGGAACGCTGCTGACCTGAACACCCATACATAACAGTGTCTGCTGCCACCGCCAGCACTGGTGTATCGTGGTGAGAACAGTGGTTTGCTCTGAGCTGGCTGTCCCCAGCAACTCTCCCTCGTACTTGGTTGTGATGATTCAGAGCTCGAAGGCGTGTCAAAGGGAATCTTGCACGGGATCTTTGTTTGGCTCTGGAAGCTGGCTTTGAGACAGCTTCAGCTCCATGCGTCCAAAGCTATCTCGTGGTACTCAGCTCTCTGGGGCAGGTTGATCTGGGGGTCCAGGGCCCACGCTTGTTGTGACACCCTCCGCGTGTGCCCGCAGGGTCCGAGGCCCTCGGGGACCAGGGCTGCTACCGGAAGGAAGTGCTGAACGGCTCGGACGCCCTCGTGAAGCGGTCGCGGGACGTGACGCCCGCGGAGTGCCGCGAGCTGTGCGCCGGCGCCGGGCGCAGCGTCGCCGCCCTCACCTTCCAGGACAATCAGGTGCGTCAGCGCAAAGGGCTCCAGGAGCCGGTGTAACATGCCCTGTTGGCTTGCATGTCACACTGACATGGTGTCAGTGGGACATGCCTGTCAGCTGGACATGCAACACCGGAACCAGAGGTGGGTCCAGGGAGAGAACCTGTGCTGGGTTCAGGAACAGATCTAGGACTGGGTTCAGGAACAGACCCAGTGTTGGGTTCAGATGCACATCCAGGGCTGGGTTCAGGTGCAGATCCAGGGCTGGGTTCAAGTGCAGATCCAGGGCTGGGTTCAGCCATGAATCCAAAGGTGGGTCGTTGGGTGGGTCCAGAGATGGATCCAGGGGTTGCTTCAAGGGGGCAACCGGGGGAATAGGGCCTGCTAGAATTGGGACGAGGGCGTGATGCAGAAATCTTGATAGAAGAAGATTGACGGAAGTTTGCTTCACCCGCAGGACGAGGTGGTCGAGTGCTACTGCAGCGACAGTTTCCACTACATGACGCCCGAGACGCAGTGTGACCTCAAGTGTCCGGTCCAGCCCGCCCAAGGGGGCCCCGCCCAACCCGGACCCGCCCAACCCGGCTCCGCCCAACCCGGCTCCGCCCAACCCGGCTCCGCCCAACCCGGCTCCGCCCAACCCGGCTCCGCCCAACCCGGCTCCGCCCAACCCGGACCCGCGTTCTGTGGAAACCATGGGCGGATGGCTGTCTACAACTTGCACGGTGAGGTCACACGGTGTGTGTGCCTGTGGGTGCGTGTGTGCGTACTGTGTAGGGGTGTGCGTGCGACGTTGATATTTGCCTTGTCGTCGTGCTTTTCTGGCGTGCGTGAGTATGAATATTATTTGCGTGTTTTTGTGCGTGGTCGCGTGGGTGAGTGCGTCTGTGTATGTGTGTGTGTGTGTGTGCGCGCGCACGAAAACGTGCATCATTGGTCACCACAACGTGTGCCCGAGCCTGAACCTCTCGCGTCAAACTGACCCGCGGCTTGTGCGTTGCTGTCCCCGCAGCGGCGGCGCCGGACTTCGCGGCGTGGGCGTCGCCTCAGCACCGGGAGCGGAGTCGCTGCGCCGCGCTCGATCACGTGCACGGGCTGCGCTGGGTCGAGCGACCGTGCGCCGCGCGGTACGCGCACCTCTGCCATCACGGTCAGTGTGAGGTACACACACACACACACGCATACACACACACGCACACACGCACACACGCACACACACACACACACACACACACACACCCACACACACACACACACGGCCTGCGCTGGCTGGAGCAACCGTGCGCCGCGCAGTACGCACACCTCTGCCATCACGGTCAGTATGAGGCACACGCACACACACACGCACACAGACACAGACACACACACACACACACACGGCCTGCGCTGGGTGGAGCAACCGTGCGCCGCGCAGTACGCACACCTCTGTCATCACGGTCAGTGTGAGGCACACGCATACACACACATACACACACACACACACACACACACACACACACCAATTGCGCTCTTTGCGACGCGCCCGCGTTCACAGCCTTGCTTCACTGGTTCCAGTCATCGCCGGTGGGGAGCCGTGCCCGGGGCTGCGGAAGGCCGGGGTCTGCTTCTCCCGACACATCGAGGGCCTCACCTGGTGGGAGGCGCAGCGGGACTGCAGCCGCAGGGGCGCCGCGCTGCTGCAGGTGCGCCCGCACGAGGCACACACACACACACACACACACACACACACACACACAGCATGGCGAACACAACACAGGGGCGCCGCGCTGCTGCAGGTGCGCCCGCGCGAGGCACGCACACACACACATACACACACACACACAGCATGGCGAACACAACACAGGGGCGCCGCGCTGCTGCAGGTGCGCCTGCGCGAGGCGCACACACACACACACACGCACACACCCACACACACACACACACACACACACAGCATGGCGAACACAACACAGGGGCGCCGCGCTGCTGCAGGTGCACCCGCGTGAGGCACGCACACACACACACACGCACACACACACACAGCATGGCGAACACAACACAGGGGCGCCGCGCTGCTGCAGGTGCGCCCGCGTGAGGCACGCACACACACACACACGCACACACACACACACAGCATGGCGAACACAACACACTGCCACACCCCACCCTTTCACACTCCACCATATCTTGTCCCCACCCAGACCCATCTCACACCAACTGTGCTGCACCCCATTTCAGACCCACCTCAACCTTGCCCACTGCATCCTGCCATGCTTCACCCCACCCCCCCCCACCCCACCCCACCCCACCCTACCCCACCCCAGCCCATCCGTCTCTGTTGCAGGTCCGCTCGGCGGCTCTGCAGGCCGAGCTCGCCCAGTACCTGGACGGGAGCCGAGAGAACTACTGGATCGCGCTCACTCGCTGGAACTGGACCTGGGTGCGGAGTGCAGGTGCGTAGCCTCGCAACAAGAACACTTGTTGGTGTGGACAGGCGCCTGGCCTGATGGGTGGTCATCATCTTGCCCCTCATTGCACGCTGCACGCACAGTGTTGAAGCCTCATGTCGTATGCGGTTGGGGTCCCGGTTGGACCTCGCCTCACACTCGCTGCTGCTTGCAGCACCACAGTCGGTAGCAGTCTCAGCTCAGCTGGACTGCCTCGGTAAAGTAAGACTCAAGCACGAACTAGGCTAAGTTTATTCTCACTCCAAGGCTTGAGCTAAGCTGGGGTTGTTATGTACTCATGGCTTTTATCTGGTGGCACAAGGTGCCAGCCTGGTGTGCAGCTTCAGCCTCACACAGCTCTGCTGAAGCTGCTTCACCCATACTCAGTGCCTTGCCATGAAGCTGGAAAGCACGCGTGGGAAGAGCCAACTCTTCCACACGACACTCAGTCTGAACACGGTTCTGTTCTGGTCTGTAGACACGAGCGTCAGGCTCGGGCCGTACCTGGACTGGGGGCGCTCCGAGCCTCGGGACTCCCCCATCCGCGAGTGCCTCGCCCTGCGTAACGGGACCCTGCGCTGGTTCAACGAGGACTGCAGCGCCAGGCTTCCCTTCATCTGTGTCGTGGGTGAGGAGGGCTGGGTGGGGCGGGGCGGGAAGGGCGGGGTGGGGTGCAGTGGGGTGGAGTGGGGGAGGCGGTGTGGGGTGGAGTGGGGTGGAGTGGGGGAGGCGGTATGAGGCAGGGCAGAACAGGGCAGGAGAGCAATAGGCTTCCGTTCATCTGTGTCGTGGGTGAGGAGGTCTGGGTGGAGCGGGCCGGGTTGGGCAGGGTGGATAGAGCTAGCACGGTGGGGCGGGGTGGTGTGGGGCGGGGTGGGGCAGGAGAGAACTGGCCGGGTTGAATTTGGAAGGGTGGGGTGGGGCATTGGGGGGGGGGAGATCGCGAGAGGAAAGACTGCTAACCCCCCACTGAGTTCTTTTGGCTTTGCCATCTGCAGCGCAACGTACTGACACTGCAAAGAACACCACGTCCCAGGAGCCTGAGAAACCAACAGACACCGCCAGCACCACCAGCACCGCGGCGCCCACCCCAACCAGGCCAATCCCGCCTTCAACGCAGCCTCAGCCAATGGGGAGCGAGGACGCAGGCCCCGCCGGCCCCACCCGACCAATCCCAGAGGAGGATGGGCGGGGCTCGGGGGCGGGGCGCCCTGTCATTGGTCAGCAGCAGGAGCCGGAAGAGGGCGACAACAAGCAGCTCATCATGGGTACGCGTTCAGTGCTCGTTGACGCAACAATTTTGGTCTTCTGCGAGGCCTCACCTCCAAGAAAGACAGAGTCTAAACCTGACATTTTCTGCCAAAGTTCTGTTGTGTTCATTGGGTCCACACCACTCCAGTGGGTCCACCCAGGACACCTCGGTGGATGTTGTCCTGGATCCACCCTTGATTTGGACCCATCTCTTTGGCTGCCATTGAAAGCTGCCCTGGTTCCACCCCAGTTCCTTCAGCGGTTCCGCCCCCTGATGTTCACCACGTGTGTTTCCGTGCTGCAGGGATCGCGATCGGAGCGTCCGTCGCCGTCTTCGTGATGCTCGTCGTCGCCGCTGCCGTCGTCTGCTTGCTGAGGTGAGGGGAGGGAGGAGAGGGGAGGGGAGGGGAGGGGGGGGGGGAGGGCACGCGTGTAGGCTCGAGTC
>JAAUXT010021438.1_pt1 | contig 14047 bp, 15 predicted proteins | sample 7278171 | NCBI WGS metagenome assembly JAAUXT01 (sample SAMN14350112, study PRJNA611818) | marine sediment metagenome | isolation source: surface marine sediment (1.8m) | place: French Polynesia: Moorea | collected 2018-08 | reverse complement strand
TGGGGCGGTGTGGTGACGCTGGGTTGGACGGGACAGGAAAGGGCAACGTAGGGCAGGGCGGGGTGGGGCGTGGTGGAGCAGTGGGGGTGGTGAAGTGGATCTTGAGTGGAGGGTGGAGACAGCGATGCTGAGAACCTCAGTCCGCCGACACACTGATAATTTGCATTTTTGGACACAAAAATCCTTCATTCTACAACTCCAAAACCGCTTGTGTTCTGTCTCAAATGTTTCCGTTTCGAAAGGTCACTCAAAAAATTCACACTTGCATGTTTGCCACACAAATTGATACTCATTGCTCATGTTCGATAGTTTCACCCACGCGGCACCCACCAACCCCGCCGTTTTCATTCATAATTACACCGCACTAATCACTCTCTAATTACGACACCAACTCGTTACCACGTCCCATCCCGGTCCGTCCAATTGAAACCGTCTCGCCTGCGGCCGACGTGTCGGGTGGTGCGGTCTCCAACCGAGCTCCGTACAGGGGGTGGAGCCAGGGGTGGAGCCAGGGGGTGGAGCCAGGGGGTGGAGACAGGGGTGGAGACAGGGGTGGAGCCAGGGGTGGAGCCAAGGGTGGAGACAGGGTGGGGCCAGGGGGTGGTCAGTGGGATCTGACAGGGGGATGTCCAATTTGGTCGGCGGCGGGGGGATGGGGGGAAACTCGCTTGGTTTCTGGAGAGACATTTCTCCCTGGTTCTGCCGTTGTTTTGGTGATCAGTCCTGAAACACAATGGAAAAGACGAGGGATGGACCCCCTCAGTAGGGAACACGGATAGATACGCACAAGGCTGCGTGAACTGAGTGCGCATGTTCCTCGTGTTGCAGCTGCGACGACGTCGACGAGTCGACCCACGACGACGACGTACACGACGCCCGAGCCTGGATATGAAGGTAATACACCTACTGCACGCACACGAACACACACACACGCACACGCACTGATCATAGGTGCCGCTGGGCAGAGACAGAGGACTCACTACCTTACAAATTCACAAATTCTCTCACACACGCTGCGAGGGGCAAGCAACAAGAAAAGTGGAAATACGTTTACACATACACCACACACTCGCAGGACCAAACATACGTCGCACATGTAAACACACACACACACACACACTCACTCTCTCTCTCTCTCTCTCACACACACACTCTCACACACACACACACACTCTCTCTCTCTCTCACACACACACTCTCTCTCTCTCTCTCACACACACACACACACTCTCTCTCTCTCTCACACACTCTCACACACACTCTCTCTCTCACACACGCACACACATGACCAACACGACCAAACCAGACTCAAAAGCTTCGCCCCGTCACCCCAGCAATGTCCTCTCACACCCACCTGAACCCACCGCCATCTCTGCAGCCTCACCTGTAACCACAGCGCCGTCCTCGCAGGTCAGGTGCGACTCGAAGACGGCGACTCCGCCGTCCCTGACTCCTCCTACTACGACGAGGCCGTCGGCTACACCGGGCGTCTCGAGATCTACCACGACGGCCGCTGGGGAACCGTCTGCGATGACGGCTTCAACGACAACAACGCGCAGGTCGTCTGCAGGTGCGCGCGCACTGTCGCATCATGTGGTACAGTCCGGCCACCATGTGATTTGACTGGAGCCCCAATCAATGTTTCGTGTCCATGTTCCAAATTCAACAAGAAGCAGTGCTCAAGGCAACTGCAGTGCGAAGTCCCTTGTGGCATCGGTAATGTCGTCAATTCTTCCTTGTTCATCAATTCTTCCTTGTCCTCCTTGTCTTCCACCAGTCATGCTGTCCATGGGTGGGGGTCCCACCTCCAGTGGGGGGAGGGAGGAGGGGGGAGGGGGGGTAGGGGACATTTCAGTCTAGCTGCCATTTACTGCACTATTACATGGTGCTTCGTCCCAAAGGGACTTCGCACAACAAAAGAGAGCTTCTAAGGACCAAAATTTTTGAAAGTTTGCGAAACTTTTGACTGCACTGGACGCTCCAAAATCTGTTCTGACCATCTTTTCTCAGCTCGGACGTTCTCATGTAACGTGATTCGCTTCTGATCACCCCGCGTGTTCCCTGAGCCTGTGGTACCTCCGCACGGACTTGCATGTCTGACGCCTGCCTGTGTCCGTGTCCCCCTGTGTGGTCATGGAGGGGGTCCGGAACCTTGTGGATGCCAGTAGACCACAGAATGGGAGAGGGTGCAGTCGGGAGCTTGTTCTCTCTTGTGCTGTGGCAAAGTGCATTCAGTGTGAGTTAGAAATCCCAGCCCAGCGGAGGTTGGCTCCTGCTTTCTGCTTCCACGAACAAGGACCAGGGTGCATGTCAGCCTGTGCTGTTAGAGGAAGGCACCCGCGTACATTGTCAACGAGAACTCTTCACATGTGTTGGCAAGGCTGCACGGGAAGGGTTGAGATCTTAGTTGGGGTCTGTCTGTCGGCATGCGTGTCTGACATTGGGTGAGGTGTGCATGAAAAGGCTGGTTGTCACAGAAAAAAGGAGGAAATCGAGATATCAATGGATCGTCTGTTGGCTACATCCAAGTGGCGGTGAGATCGTGCCTCAATGATTTCCTTTTCCTTTCAGGCATGTCGCTCCTTCTCATCGCCGGCATCGCATTCGTGGTCGGCGTCTGCATTTTGGCCGTCGGACTCCTTTACTTCAGAAGGTACAGGAACATGAAGTTCACAGTGTGGGTGTGTGCGTGAAGCGCCTCGAATGCACAGAGGCTCACAGGTGCACTTTTGTCCTGTTGACTGGTTTGCGAGGTTTGATCCCTTTTGCTCGTTCACCGTGTCTCCAGAATCCTCAGTTGCCACCAAAATACACATATCTGTTGTTGTTTTCAGGCGCTTGAATTCCAAGCCCCCGCCCACTGCACGCCCACCACTCACCGCCCACCCGCCCATGGCCGCGGCGGCGGGAGAACCTGTGTACGACGTGTACAGCGGACCTGCCGAGGGACACATCCCTCCGTTCATGGAAACTCGTGTGGACTCAGAGGGCCGCAAGTTCTGCAGGACATTCCACCCAATGGCCCAGGGTATGCCGGGCACTCAGGGTATGCCAGGCCAGGGTGTGCCAGGCCAGGGTGTGCCAGGCCAGGGTGGACTACGCAATGAGTACACCCATGTGTGGGACAGACCTCTGCCGGAGCCTGCCACGCAGAGATCCAAATATCCGCAGAACCTGTAGGTGCAGTCTGCGTTGAGTGTGGATTGAAAAGGCTGCAGCAATATATTGGGTGCGCAGGTACACAGAATGCCCTCCAGCGGCTCGGATCAGGGTGCAGAGGGGAAGCCTTGTGGCCTGCCTGCCCCTGCGACCCAACTTCTGAAAGGCACCTGGGCCGTGACTTGGGGAGTTCGTACTGTTCGCAGGAGCGTGAGACACACGGGAAGACCTGGTCCCGATGCACAGAGCAAATCAGAGTTGTGCCATGGAAAGTGAGCCGCGCACGCACAACTGAGGAGCACTCCTGGGGTGGAACGCATCCCGCACACTGTGTTCGTCTGTGGCCAAAGAACACTTGCACGTTGCGCGGAGCATCTGTGACTGTGAGCCACACACGTGCACCGGACACCGACGTGGACTGCACGAACTCAACGCCACAGTGATGACGCCTGGGCGAGATGGAGAGACGCGACGTCACAGACCCCGCGGTGCACCAGGGCGCTGCAAGAAACCGGCCTCAGTTTGAAAGTTTTGTACTGGTCCGACTTTGCAAGAATAAATTATTTTTAACACAAGAGACAGACTTCTTCCAGCGACTGTAGATTCGTCCTCAGCATATTCGTCTTCAGTGCAAAGTATTTTCTTCCAGAGTCAACACGAAACTCAAACACCACCACTGGGTGTGGCCACTCCTTCTTGTAGCAGAGGACTGTCCTGGACCTCCAAACCCCAACTCAAGTAATTCAACCCCAAGACCCCCCCACAAGTTTCATTGCGTCGTAGCGAAGGACGACAACGTGTCACAGCAGGGCTTCCAATTGCAGTGGAGAACTGGTCTCAACCCCAAGTCAGATGGGCTCCAGGAAGCGGTTAAGAGCGAACGACGTGTATGTATCAAGCCAACGTCGCAAAATTGTGAGATGGCGGGGGAAATCAATTGAGATCAGTCCAGGAGTCAGAATTGGTTCCTTCCCACAGGTCCTAATTTTCAACTGAAGCTGTGCACGTGGTTCGTCATCTTTGACCAGCGCACGTGTCTCCATCACACGCGTATTCTTTGTACACTTGGACTTTCAACAGTTTTCTATCGTCTTCAGGGTCTCCAGTTTGAAATGTTTGTCCTTTCTCGGGGTCAGGGCCACCTCCTTCTGGACCACCAATGGTTGCTCGTGATCAGTTGCCTCCCTGTCCCGGTCCAGCGGTGGATCCACGCACGACGTCCGATGCTGACTTCACTTTTTCCACTGGGAAATTGAACCTTCTGCACCTTGACAGCGAACATTTGGGGAGTAAAGAAGTTCAGGGTGCGCCCCTGGACACGCCCAGCGTCCAGGGAGACGACGCCTCCGTGACCGCAGGTGTCTCGAGTCGCGGGGAGACGAGGGAAACACGGACAACACGGGCAGATCCATCCTCGTTACGGCGCCGCACTCAAAGATTCATGAGGCGTCCTGCTCACGGGGCGCGGCGCGCGCGGCGTCCCTGTGCAGGTCAACGGCGGCTGCGTCGTCGCTTGCGACGCGCGTATCAATGGCTGAGCTGGAACAGGAACGAGGCGCATGACGCGTCCTGTGGGATCCCGGCGAGACTCCCTCAGCACGAGTGGACACCTCGCCGGCCAAATGAACTTGTCTCGACCCAATGAGACACTCTCGGGGTCTGGGACGTGGCTTCATCTGTTGGGAGAGGGATTCAGGGTGAGCTGACCACGCTGTATCCCAACAAGGTTCTACACCCGCCGGTCTTCTTGTTGACTGTTTCAGGAGCAACCACAGCTGCGATAAATGACTGAGTGTCACCTGGTCAGCCGGAGTAACCCACGTACGAGCGTAGACCCGTTCTCCCACCAACCCACCAGCTCACCCGTCCATGCCCGCCCGCCCACTCTCCCGCCCACTCTCCCGCCCACTCTCCCGCCCACTCTCCCGCCCGCGCTGATCATAGGCCTCAGTTTGCCGCCGGCCGCAAAAGCCAAGGTGCGGCGGTCCTTCCAGGCCTCACCTGTCGATCCATGCACAATTCACCTGCTTTGAGACCGATCGCCTGACAATATGTCAGAACCTTATGGCGAAAATTACAATATTGCAAACAGAGCATCACGTCAGAGTGAAATTAATCACCTTGTTTGGCTGTTAACTGGGGCCTAATGAAGTGTGATTCAGGTGCGCGGCGCACATTGTGCGGACCCGCATCCCCAGCGCCGGGGCTGCATTATTAAACACGCCGGTGAGAAACACATTGATCTGACGAGCAGATTAGAAACGGAGCGCCATAATTAATGCACACAGAACTGTCCTGATCTATTAGCAGCGAGAGAATAGGCGCGCTGACACCAGTGGCTTCCAGCGGCGGATCCAACGGCCGGTCCAGGGTGAATCTGAGAGCAGAGCCAGCAGCAGATCTGCCGTTAGATACAGGGGCTCGTTCACGGGTGAACGCAGCCATATACAGGAGGGAGGCAAACCTGGCAAGATATCGAATGATGACAGAGCGTGTCTGGCTGATTCAAGTTGTCCGATGAACCAGGCGCTGCGCCCCTGGAGCTGCTCCGAGCTTTGTTGTTGCGCTTGTGAAGCCGAGTCCATGTTCTAGGGTCCGCGGAGAAAACAACGAAGCTCTACGGGAGGGGCGAACCAAGAAGAGCGTCGCTTCTCTCTCTGTGTGAGCCTTTCTCAATTCAATTTCACTTTCAGAAAGCAAGGGGTAAGTTGAAATATCACTCCGATCTTGGTTCGCTCACACTCATTTGTGGTCCTATGGTGGTTGTCGGTGCCACGGTGCGCAGTGTCCAAAATTCCTGTCACTGTCCACCCAGGTTTACTCAGCACTCACTCACTCGTCCACTCATTCACTCGTGAACACTCACGCACTCACGCACTCACGCACTCACACACACATGCACTCATTATTCTGCCCATGTGTGCACGATTGGGTTGAGGCCTTGTCACCTGCGAGGATGGCGTGGTGATGAAAGACAAATGATGTGTCAGAGGCAGGGGGCGCCCATCCCGTGGAGACCCCCCTGGATCGGCCCCCTGGATCCGGCACCACAGAGGCTCCGACACACGAACCATCTCGCACCGCCTCCGCACGCGCGTTACGAGCCTCGCGCACCGGGCCGAGTCCCATTCGGGCGACGACAACGCGTTCTCATGGCGCGGGCGATCTTTTATTCATGCGAAACGCCCGAGATCGGAGAACACAGCGACGCAATATCCCGAACACTCACTATTAATTCACCTGTCGCTCTAATTGACGGGCCGTGAAAAGGCAGCGGCCTGACTCAGGCTGCGCGCATGCGCACGGGACGCGTCAGCCGCGCTCGGGCCCGCGGGAGGAGACGGCGCTGCTCGGCGCTGCTCAGCGCTGCTCGGCGCTGCTCGGCACTGCTCGGCGCTGCTCGGCGCTGCTCGGCGCTGCTCGGCGCTGGGCGCGTCACGCGTCGCCTGGGCACAAGTCATTGCGCCTTGGGAACATGGGCGCACTGAAGACAACGCCAACAAACTTGTGCTTGGGCGAAACGCTTGACGCACCCCGTGTGAACCCGGTGTTGGTGCTTTATGAATTTATTACCGATGACACAGCTCTGATGAATGGACGACTTTTTCTCAAACTAATGCACCCATTGGTAAACACAATAACGGTCGTTTGTGCAGGACGCACGGCCGGAAATTTTGCGGTGTTGTAGCAATCGTTCTGACTCCGAACGTTGGGTCACGGAGTGCGTTCGAAAAGGCCACCGTGTCAAAACAATTTTCCACTGTTCTTTCTGGGGGTGCATCAAGTAACAGATATTGAATGAGTCCGAACGCACTGTTCTGGATGGAACGAATCCCCGTTGACAAAGAAACAGTGGCACAAGTAAGACGCAGAACGTGTTGTGATGTGTCTGCGCAGAGACAACAACAGAGGATTTGAGACAGAGGCGTGTAGAGAGTGAGAGCAACAACGAGAGAGACAGGGAAGAGAAAAGGGGGATGTCCCTGCAACCAGCTGTCGTTCCAGGACCCAACACAACGGGTGATACACACAATAAAAAAGACTCCTATCTCCCAGGCAACAAGGGCTCATTGTGCTTTTTGATAAAATAAAAAAATCAAACTCCCTCCTCCGCGGGTTTGAGTTCCGGGACTTGTATTCCGGTTTCCGGCGGAGAGGAGGGAATTGTTTTCCGCCCTGATTCACACTGAACGCGTCGTGCGCTGCATTCTACACACGTGTGATTAGGCGCTGCGTCGTTGCTCGCTCCGTGGACCAGTCTGCCAGCTTTCCGTGCAGACCTGTACGTGAACGCACGACGCGCACACTGTGAAGCGGCCTCGCGACAGACAGAATGCAGTTGGAAGAGGAGAAACGGTGCCCGCGTCGCGCGCCTTGTTAAAGCTGCCGCTCCGCGGGTGGAGAAGCACTGCATCAAGTCGAGTCGTCCCGCACACTGCGCCGTATCTGCGTGCGGAGGGAGTGAGTGAAGCCGCCGACCCGACTCAACAGAAGCGATTCGGCACACTACGTGCTGACATCCTGGTAATACCACAAGAGAAGACTGGACAAAGCCGTGACTCGTGTGGAACTAGGAGCAGTGGATTTGACTTTGAGCACAAGGAGCGAGACAGCACAGGGAGAGGGATTTGAAAGCGCTTTCTCGAGGGAGGACAGTCAGCGAGAAACTACGAGATCCGGACGTCATCCGCTGGTCCACATCTGTGGTAAGTGTCGTTCTTCTGGTCCGGCCGAATTCGGAATTTCAACCATTTCATTGAACCAGAACTCCAGTGAATAGACTTCAGTCACTGCGGACGAGGTCTTCGAACCGACTCAGATGGGTATCAGTGTGCAGTCAGTGCTCAACCACAGCAACACGAACTGCTCACAGCGACCGACGTGTGTTGTCCTTTGCACAACAGGTTTCCATTGTATGGTTCTGTTGGTGGGAGCCCCGCACCAACCCTGACCCCATCGATCTGACCGCGTCACCTGCGAGAGACCTCGGGTCGGGGAGGGTGACGCCTCACAAGCAGGTCGGGGGCGACAATCGTCGCATGAAAAAAACATAGTTTGGGCCGAAATCCACAGGGCAGATAATGTTCACCCTCTACTTCAATAATTTGTTGTTTTTTGCGTCACGGTGTTCTTTTCGTCGCCCGTGATAAAGTCCAGGGTGCGCGGCTGATTGTTGCGGGGACCTCGTCCACATAAAAACTGCGATCGTGCAAAGGAATCGAGCAGGAACGGTATGAAACAAAGCGATTGGCTCGCATTGACACGCAGTTTCGTACGTTGTGACTGGTTCCTTTGCGCCCATCCGTCAGAGTCATCCGGTCGGGGTTTGGTCGGGAGGGGAAGGGGCTGACCAGGAACAGGAGTGTCCATCATCAACTGTTGATAAGATTTGAAAACCCGATGAGGACAGAACCAGGGGAAATCTGAGGTGGCCACATGTATGTGCGCCAACGGCCATTATTTTCAAGCTCCCTGACCCAACCTTGGTGACGCCCCGGGCAAACCGTGGCTGCGACTTGCTTCGCAATCGTTACACAACACGACTGTCCATTACACAGTCACACAGTGGCGTCGGGCTTCGTTTCTCCGGGTTCACGTCGCGACGCGCGTCCGTCGCGCGGGCCTCGACTCCGCCCTTTGATGTGGCCACCCGACTCTTCTCTCAATCTCCATCAAACACAACAAGGACGTGACAATTTCCCCGCAAGGAAGCTGCTGACCTTCTGGGGTTGAAGAACTCTCACACATAATTTTGTCCCAAGATTAGTGTTTGGGTGCCTAAAGTGAACGCACCTTCTTTTTTCAGGAGGTTCCCGGGCAGATGTAAGAAGGGGCAGCGGGCGAGATATTGTGCTGACTTGTGTGAGGAGAAACGTTGTTCTGAGATTGACACGTATTTCAGAGCGTGGGAACCTGCAGTGAGAAGCTGAGACGTGGATCGAGATGCGGACTCTGGGGACATTGCTGGTCGTGCTGGTTCTGCCGACCTGCACCCGACCCACCGCCACGCAATCAGGTGTGTGTGTGTGTGTGTGTGTGTGTGTGTGTGTGTGTGTGTGTGTGTGTGTGTGTGTGTTGTGTGTGTGTGCACGTGTCTGTGTAAATGTTGGCTCCCAGGACAACAGAAATTTCCTTTCTGCGCGAAGCTGAGCAGACGCATGGAGTGGGAAAAACGCCCTGAGGGTGCGGACACACTGAGGGGTGACGGGGCAGCCCGTGCCGTGAGATGGGCTGCCCCGTCCAACATCTACCCTGTCTGACTGATGATTCCCATACAGTTCCTGTTTACTCACATGCACACTGGATGCATTGAGGGACGTGCTCGGGTGGCTCTTTGCTGGAAAATGTCCTCTCATAGGGACGCGTTGTTGAGGAATCGGACGGAAAACTCCACCCTGGACATCCCCGAAAGCATTTCACGACATCGTTTCGTGAGAGGGGCTGATACAGCCGGTCCTGACTTGGCTCAGTGCGTGAAGTTCGCCAGTTCAACATTTTCCCAAAGTGCACACATTTTCACAGCACTATTCCGCATGGCAGGGGAAGAGTCTGGTTCGCTTATAGAACTCGGATCATCTCAACAAACATCACGAGTGCAACAATGAGCGCTGTGGAGACATGTCGGATCTACTGGGCCGACTCTTCAAAACTGAATGTGAATGTCACCACTGCACTTGACAGAAGGATTTTGTTCCTTTCTTTGTTTCCACACGCGCAATGCAGTTTGATCCAGCCGGCTGCGCCCAAACTGATGTTCGCAGCGCTTCTCAAATCCCACAAGTGCATTTGTTCACCAAGATCTCATGTTGGCAAGAAAACAGTTTCTCCGGGGCATGTTGCTTCTGATCTTGTGACAAAGGCGGCGCAGAGATGGAAATGCTTCCCTCACGGATCGCGAGTCTGGAGGAGGCTTTATCCGAGCAGAAGAGCTCTTCATATCAACCCCTTGAGGGAAGTTGGCTTGCACTTTGGCTTCCTCCATGACTTCTTTTTGATTAGGTTGCAGAGACACTCTGATGTGGGTGCATCTTCTGACAGAAGTCGCTTCTTTCTTTCGGATGAACAGTGGCGCTGTGAGCACTCAACCTGCTCTGCAGCGCAACAAATAACGAGATTTTTGTTCTGGACTCCCGACTCCCAAGTTTAAAAATTCCCCTACAACAAAAATAAAAAAGAAAGAAAATGTGCATACATGTATGACAGACCAACGATTTTGGTGTGTGTTGTGCCAAATGTTGAACCAAAGCCGTTTTGCCATGAGATTTGCGCGTCAGTTTGGTTGCGTGAGTTGGGAACCCAAACTCATCCCGAGTTTACCGGAAGCTCCATGGTTGCCGAACCGACCCAAACAGAGAAGTTTTGAGCGTGCGCTGAAGTCTCTTGACGACTCGCAGAGCTCGGGGTCGTTCTCGCTGCACCACCCCGCGGCGGCGTCGCTTCCTGTAACAATAATGCGATGTAGGATTTGCTCGGCGCAAACACCGCGGTCCCGTTTCATCCGAGCGAGGTGCGCGCCAATCGAATCTGCGCACGCTCAACACTCGCGTCCTGCGCGGCGTCGTTTCAGCGTCACGTGCAGCGTCGTTTTGACGTCGACGTCGAGCGCGGCGCCGCTTCAGTCAAAATCTGCAGTTTTGTCGCTGCCAAAACTGCGACGTTCGCACTGGTCATTTGTGGGCACCAAAACTTCAGAGTTGGTTTCGAAAGTGATTGCACATACCGGAAGCAGTTTAAGCAGTACCCACCCTCTTGAAACAGAAAAATATGATCTGTGTGTTGGATAAGCAAAGTTCAAGCCGAAGCCCATCCAAAAAGCTGTCCTCAAGTCGTGACAGAACGAGTGTTGCTTGCTTATCGTGAGGCATTTTGTAAAAACAAAACCGAATCTCTGCTTCAAACGACAAACATCGAACAACAGGGACTTTGGGCAACTGCTGAATGTTCACGTACACGTGCGTAAGCAGGCCTGCGCGTGCACAAACAGGGCAGATCCACCTCGCCTGAGCACTAAATGCCCCACGTCAGACCACAGACAAGCCTACCTTTGGGCAACGCTTACATCCAGGATCGCCATTGAAACTTCTCTGCTCTCCCCGCGGGTAAGAGGTGCCCTCGCCCTCGCCCCACCGCCCCGCAACCCTTGACCCCCGCCCCGCCCCGCACCGCACCGCTGCCCCACAGCCCTCGCCCCACCGCCCCGCAGCACCGCCGCCCCGCCGCCCCGTAGCCCTCGCCCCGCAGCACCGCAGTACCGTGAGCGCACCAGAAGACGCAGCTGTCCGCATCGCGCGGTTTCACTGAGCACCGAGCCGCAGCGCACGCGTCGCCCGGGGGCGGCCCTCCGTGAGTCAATGCCGCCAAAGGTTAAGAGGCGTTTGATCTGTACAAAGTGGCTTCTCTTGAGCCGGGCGGTGGCGCAGGCTCGAGCAGGGTGTGCGAACGGTGTTGGTGAAGCTTCACTCTTTTGAGTTCAGCTGCAGACAATTCGCTGAAACAGTACAAATTGGGTGTTTGTGTGCAGTTCACATGAATTCGCCACCTGGTTTAAGAGCACACGATGTGCCGCAGATGCCTCCAATTCCCATGCAGCCAATAGACAGAGTCCCACACAGAGAGCGCGAGAGGCACCCCGTGCACTATGCCGTGCACACCCAGTCCTGATCGGGCTGTTGCTGAAAACAAAACCTTTTTCGTGACTTGCAAACGTTCCTCCTGCACGCCTTCATTGACAGATTCGAGGAACGTTGAGAAAACTTCACCTTGGACAAAAGGACAGTCTGGCCGCTTCACACCCTGCAGAGATCCCGCACCCTGCAGAGATCCCACACCCTGCAGAGATCCCACACCCCGCAGAGATCCCGCACCCTGCAGAGATCCCGCACCCTGCAGAGTTCTTTGTCCTGTTGAGAAATCTCGAGCAGATAATCTCGCTAATGTGCCAACCATAAGCTGCTCTCAGACAGACGAGTGCGCCGCTCACAGGCACGGAGCGGACAGGCTCTCACAAAGCAACAAACAACAAGTGCGGATTTTGGACGAGAAGGGCCTCGCTCACATTGTGAGGTGGTGGGTCTCAACTCGAGGGAGGAACTTGTTTTTGCTTGTTTAGTGGCGAGGAGACCGTTAGAGCTTGGACCCTGCTGGATCCGTCCCAGAACCAGGGAACCAGGGAAAAGGAGGCGACTGGAGCCTGCGGCCTGTCTCTTGTGTAGCTGAAGCTTTTCCCCGCGTCTTGGCAGGAATCCGGCCTGAGATCAGCCCCTGCAGCCTGACATGGCTCCGCAGGTTTCCGAGAATTCTCCCTGATTGCTTGACCACCGCGTGCTGTGTCTTCGTCTGCGACGTGATCGAATCACAGTGGCTGTGTGGCTGCAACAGTCCCCGTTGGGGAGGTTTAGCAGACCGGCCGACATCCGCCAATTTGCCCCAATTGCCCGACGAGTGGCACAAACAACCAGATGTCAGGAAAACACCAACTGAACACTTCTTTTCTTGGCCATCTGTACTGCTGATCTGAAACCGGGGAACCGCGCGTATGAAGATCAGTCTGTGCCTTATTGTGTCGCAACAACGCCGTTCATTGTGCGAAGTCCCTTTATGGCGAAGCACCATGTGGTAGTGCAGTAATTGCAAGGTGGATGAAATGTCCCCTGCCTCCCTCCCCTTAACCCCCCTCCCCCTCCCTACCCCCAGACCCCCTGCCCCTAGACCCCCCTATGGAAGACAAGGAGGACAAGGAAGAATCAGCGACATTACCGGCAAGGGACTTCGCACTGCAGTTGCCTTGAGCACTGCTTCTTGTTCCTTTCCTGACAGACGTGTTTGAGGAGTTCTGCGAGTGGGACACGTTCAGCCCGCAGTGCGCGCCGGACGAGGTGGTGCTGATCCGCGAGGCGCGCTACGGCCGCATGCATCACGGCACCTGCATCCAGGACGACCGCGACATCGGCTGCGAGCGCGACGTGACGGGCCTCGTGCACCGGAAGTGCTCCGGGCGCCGCGCATGTCAGATCAAGGTGCCCGACCAGGAGCTGGAGAGCACCCAGCGCTGTGGAGAGATGAAGAACTTCCTGCAGGTCAAAAACGCCTGCGTCAAAGGTAAGTGAACGCGTGTTTTGCAACAGAAAACAATTCAGCAAATGACAACCATCAAGTGGAAACACAGTGAATGGTCCCAAAAGTTTACTCTGGGGAAAGATCTGACGAATATGTCTGAAGTTAAGACAAATTGACGCATCAGACGTGAACGCGGCCTGTTGGGTTTGACGTTGCAGTGGCGCACGGCTCGGGGCTGGCGTCGTGCAGGACGTGCCAACACGTCGAGGCGCCGACGCCGTCCGGACACATCGCCAGCATCGTCACGCAGGTCAGTGATCCACGTCAAGGTCACCCACGTCAAACTGACTCGTGTCAAGGTCACTCATGCCAGGGCCATTCGTGTCAGGAAAATCCATCATCTGACGTAGCTGAGCGATTGTCAGGCAATCGCACCGTCAGTCGTCGCTTTTTGTGTGACAAATCTGCTCGATGTGTGAAGCATTGCGCTCCAAGAGACAAGACGCATCCAGTGTCTCTGAAGGGGACCAGACCTCTGAACCCTCTGGAGTACTGTGCACGCGGACCAATGTTGTGTTCGCCACCAGGAGAGCGGGTGCGGCGGCGCGGACTGTCCCTGGCTCATCACTGCGGGGCGCGGCCAGAGCATCCACGTCACCATCTACGACTTCAACGTGACGGCGCCGATGCCGCAGGAGCCACCGCCGCCACAGGGCGCCACCTGCGTCGTGTACGCCGTGCTCAAGGAGGTCAGTGCGGGGCTGGGGCTGGGGCTGGGGCTGGGGCTGGGGCTGGGGCTGGGGGGTGGGGGGGTGGGCGTTGGGGAGTGCTT
>JAAUXT010039496.1_pt1 | contig 14049 bp, 10 predicted proteins | sample 7278171 | NCBI WGS metagenome assembly JAAUXT01 (sample SAMN14350112, study PRJNA611818) | marine sediment metagenome | isolation source: surface marine sediment (1.8m) | place: French Polynesia: Moorea | collected 2018-08 | reverse complement strand
CTGATTTGTGACATTGAAACACCTCACTTATATTGAATACATCTGAGACAATTCCTGGTGTCCCGTACGCGCAAGCACGCAACATTTGTGATATCGAGCCATACTGTAACAACCACCGAGCTGTTTGAGGGAAAAAAGCGAAAGGCGAGAGCTCGCCCGTGTTCATGCTTCATTTCTTCAGAGTGCGACTCCCCTCCAGGCCATCAGGCTCCACCAATAAAAACTCGGCAGATTTTAGAGATTCAGTGTTTTTATCCAAATTAGGTCCTGCGGCAATCTTGCAATGGAAATGGACAGAAATGATGACCTGAAACAACGGTTCACGACAATTACTCTGACATGGCCCGACAGTTGCCAGACGCTCTGTCTGGATTTTCCATTGTCACAAAAAAACATTTTCCATGAAACTGAAAAAAGGGAAATAATCTACAGGAGGCATGATGAAAGGTTCTCAAGCAAATCCTCTCGGAGAGAGAACACAAAAAAGTGAAAGAACCAATTACCAGACAGAACTTTGCTTTTGGAAGCAATTTTGAACGTCACAATTTACTGTCTTCCTTTGTTCCCGTCGGGTCAACGTCCATCCCGTCGCGAACTGCTCCCCAACACCACACACCTTGAGCAGATTACTGCACTTTTTTGTTCATTGGTTTTTGGGGACTCCTTGCAAAGAAGGATTGTTCGTCCAAACTCAGTCGAGTGGGTTGTTACCAGTTGACAGTCCCCAAATTGGTTGATCTAAATCACCTCGAGTCACGCAATGTTTTTCCATTTCAAAAGGCTGCAGGGTGAGGAGACATAAATCCGCAGACATGGCTCCTCCATGACAGCAGTATATGTGTTTGCACTTTGAATATTGCTCTTCCATCAAGTGATTCAACACGGGGAAGCAACAACAATGCTCACGCAGCGGCAAACAATGCGGTGATGAATCGCGGCTCGGGAGATTATCAGACTCATCACTTCTCGCAGGGCGGGGCTGGGGTGAGGTCGGCGGGCGGGAGGGCGGAGGAGGGGAGAGCGGGCGGGCGGGGAGCAGGCGGAGGGGGAGCGAGCGGGGAGAGGGAAGGGAGCGAGGGACGGGGAGGAGGGAGGGGGACAAGGAACGGAGCAGGGGTGAGGTCCGCGGGCGGGAGGGCGGGGGGGGAGCGGGCGGGTGGGGAGCAGGCGGGGGAGTGGGCGGGCGAGGGACGGGGGAGGGGTGAGGTCTGCGGGCGGACGGGGGAGCAGGAGCGGGCGGAGGGGCAGCAGTTCGGCGGGGACCGGGGAGGGGTCAGCGGGGACAGGGGAGGGGGCGAGGAGCGGGGGGGAGATCACCAGCCAGCCGCAGCTTTGATAAGCCCAGTGATAAATTGATCATCAGGGACTCCCGACTTTCACCCGACTGCAATATTCAACAAGCTGTTCAAGCGACTTGTAACAGGGCAGCCGTTCAAGACAAGGGCCTTCCCGTGTCTGCTTGTGGCCTCCGTGACTCACGCTTTCAGATCCGCGGGCAATAAATTAGATTTCGTAAAGGCTTGATTCAATTTGGTGGGCGAAAATTAGGCGCTGTCGAGGGGAGGACGCAGGCTGCAGTACACTCAGCGGAAAACAATGCATCTCAATTGAAGATAAACACTTATTGAGCGGATACAGTTGCGCAGATAATCAAATTCCACGCCTTCATGTATTTTCATGATCGCGTCCAAAATGCTCTAGTTGGAGCCAGAGAAACTTCCTTTCAAACCATCCATCCAAAATCAATAAAAAACAAACAAAAGTGAAGTTTTTGACCCAATTTTGCCAGACGACACTGCATGTAGAAAAGCTGAAACAATTTCACTCAGCATCATCCATTTAAAATTGTTTCTGCTCGAGTTCACAATTTTAAAAGCGTCTGAGCTGATGAAGTCACAATCACGAAAGATGACACGAGTAACAATAGGCATGCCCCGACCCCAACTGTGGATTAACATGTGATTAGAAACAAAAAGTTTTTGAAACTTTCCGCACTTTTTTTCTCCTCCATTGAAATTAAGATTTCTTTTTTATTCTGCCCACGAGCATGACACATCGTACATTGTGTTGTCTCTCTGCAGCTTTTACAATTTGAACAGTGTCTGAGTTGGGGAGACAACTTTTTTCTGCTTTCTTGATTTTTTGCGAATAAAATTTTGTTTTTCATTTGAAAGAAATAACTCAGTCAAAGTCTGTCCTCGTTTATTGTTGGTTTATTATGACAGAGGAGTCATAGTGCTGACTGGGAGGCATTAAATTTTGAAAGAGCGATGCCATAAAACTTTTGAGCGTGCCATGAAATTCGAGTACAGATTTTCTGACTGCTTTGTCTGCTTCCAAAAGAAAAGAAAAACAGCACAGAACCACAATCTCGGCTAATTTTCTGAAAGTGATAAGAGCCGAATGGAAGTTACTGAACCGAGTGAGGCACGCTGACAGGTATTGAAGCTGACATCAAATTTATGACCTTGAGAGGTCACGAGTTGATAATTGGGTCAAATCAAATGATAACAAAGGGAATGACCTGTGACCTGTAAAATGATTCAGAATTTAATCAACTCGAAGGACGAGTGACGATGTCTACGAGGCTGAAAATTTAAATGACCGATCATCGGCAATATCTTTTGAGCGGGTGGGTTTTTTGCGGAGATTTTGGACAACCTTCAAGAATACTTGATCCTCTTCCCCTTTGGACAGTCTGTATGATCAGACAAGAATGCGGGACGATCTTTTGACCCACTTAAATTGACCTGTCGCATGTGGGTCGGCGATTTGCCTGTGTCTGATGCATTCCTTCAAGAGTACCGGTATTTCTGTTGTTCTTATCGAGATGTTGCCTGTTTTTGTGGGTTTATTGTTGTTCTTTGTCAACCCTAACATTACTAACAAGGTCGAGCAGAGGGTCACAATCAAATTTTTAGCCAAAACAGGGCGTAGCCCCATTGATACTTGGAGGGCTTTGAATGAAGTTTGGGGTGAGCAGATGTTGTCAAAAACACAAGTTCGGTTCTGGCATAAGAAATTCAAGCAAGGTGATGATGTTGTGATTGACGCAGCCAGACCAGGATGACCGCGCAGTAAACGTACTCAAGACAATATTGACATGGTCTCAGGACTCATCCAGGGTGACCCTCACTTGTCTCTGAAGGACATGAGTGCAATCACTGGCATGTCAACACACACTGTCAGAACAATTCTCAAGAAGGACTTGAATCTCCGATGGAAGTGCACCAAATTCATCCCCACTGACCTGACCGACGCCCAAAAGTGGACCAGAATGACAGTGTGCCAAGACAACATTGACAGGCTTTGTGCAGAAACTGATCCTGAGTCTTTCATGAGGAGGATAATCACAGGGGATGAGACATGGATCTCGACACATGAAATGGAATTCAAGAGCGCAACTTCAGCCTGGGTTCCCCCTGACCAATGCCCAAAGAAGCCTCTGAAACCAAGATATTTGCGCAAAACAATGTTGACTGTTTTCTTTGACTGCAAGGGTGTCATTCTGGCAGAGTATCTGAAACCTGGTGAGACCATCAAATCAGAGACTTATGTCCAAACACTTGCCAGACTGAAGGAGTGCATCAGACACAAAAGACCAGAGTTGTGGAAGGATCGGTCATTCTTATTGCATCACGATAATGCTTCCCCCCATACCTCTGATTTCACATTGAGGAAATTGCAAGAATGGAAAGTTCAGACACTGGATCATCCACCAAATTTGCCTGATTTGGCACCTTGCAATTTTGCTCTTTTTCCAAAGTTGAAATCCACTCTGAGGGGCAGGAAGTTTGACAACATCAAACAAGTCCAAGCTGCTGCCAATGAATCTCTCAAAATGTTGCCCAAGTCTGTTTTTGATGATGCCATCCACAACATGGTACTCCGTTGGCAGAAGTGCGTTGCTGCCAATGGTGAGTTTTTCGAAGGGGACAATGTTCAGGTCGATCCCCTGTTTGCCAAAGGGCCAAATTCTGAGTCAGAAAGTTCCTCAGATGAAGATTGTTGACTTCTTTTATGAAGCATGTCTGTGTTCCACCGACTGTGATGAGTTGTCAATTTTTGAGCCAAGTTTTGAAGCTCTTTATGTGTTCACACAATGAATTTTTGTTGGCATGTTGTTGGCTACAATGTTTATTAATTCATTTGTTGAAAAAAAAAAAAAATTTAATAAACCGTTGCAGCAAATCGACGTCCGATCGGTCATTTAAATTTTCAGCCTCGTACAATTCACTTTTCTCTCATCCAAACCTGTCCAAATTTCCATTGTGCGACACAATATGATTTCTTTTGACAGGAAGGCAGGGCTTTCAGCAAAATGAACAAAACATGTTTTGGATAATTGAGGTTGTGTGGGTCACTAAATTACACAGTATCACTTTCACGTCTCTGATGAGCTGTGACGTCTGCACCCTGGAATTACGTCCACCAGTTAGAAACAAAAAATGTCCATTCCATCTTCAAAAGTTCTGTTCAAGCACATGCATCCGGCACTGCACACCTGCATTTCAAAGCGCACAGGCACAAAAACTCATGTGTGATGCACTGTGCCCACAAGGCACAGCGCCTGGGATCGTGCAACCTCTTCACGATGTCCACGCATTTCCTCTTTGGCCTTTAGAAACAGGTATACGCATCTCAGGTCTGTAATTTACAATACCCGAGGCAAAGGTGGCAACCATGTTCAAGGATGCCTTTCACAAATGGGCTCCGGGGGTCAACCTCACCACATCGTGTCGCCATTTATGTCACACTTCATAAAGATAGCGCGTCTTCAATGGGCCCCTCCATTCAAGTGAGGACATGAAGACGTGTTTTGACATCAAGAATTTCTGAGGTCGTGTTTTTTCTGGCGCGGACGGAACGTTGGCTGCAGTGATTGCAGAAATGCTAATTTCTGTGGGCTTCATTCAACAAATTTCTGCTGCTGTTATGTCATCAGAGAACCACTTGTCCCCTTTGACGCGTGTGAGGGACAAATGACCAGTGGGTCCTGAACGGGATGGAGAATGGACAGACGAGTCCCTGCAGGGACGGGGTTAGGTCGGGGCGGGATGGCAAACAGGCCCCGGCGTGCATCCACTCACACCCGTCTGGGATGACACTAATTCTGTTGACCCCCAGAAGGTCATTAGCTCTGTAATGCTGGGCAGGAGGACGGATGGGCGGAATTAACCAAATTTGTCGCAAAAGGGCAAACATCCTGAGTAGGGAAGAAGCTGAGTGCTCCAACAGCAGCAGAGCCAGCTGATGTTCTTCGTCGCGCTGCACAACAAACCAGCCTCATCAACGTTACCCCTCAGCCACACCGCGTGCGCCAGCGCATCACGCACGGCTTTTACAACATTCTGCACCATGCGCCAGTGCACATTTGGGGTTGGAACCCATCCGCGATCATGGTGGCACACACGCACTTCAGTGTGAATACAACCATGGACATGTGTGAGACCCATGCAGCAGCAGACCCAGATCTGATTTTCTTCGTCGCTGCATGACGACCTGGTTCGTCAACGTTGGACGTCACGCAGTCAGATCGTAGACTGAAAATATCACATCAGCAGCTTTGCTACACTGTGTCGTTTCCTACCCATCTGTTCCACACACAGTAATTGTGTTTGGCTGTTTTGGTTGATGTTTGCGTCACAAAGACGTCGGACTCGCTTTGAACATCACTCGTCAGTTGATGACGTCAGCTGATTATGCAATCATCAGATAATTGGGCTGGACAAATCACCAATGACCAGTTATTGATCTGTCCCATCGATTTAATCAATACCCCCTTGGTTCCTTTGACAGGGGGATGACATCTGTCATCAAGAAATACGATCCTGAACGTTACGCAATTTCCTTCAAATTTCAAGGGTTTGCTCCAGCTATTATCACATCTTCCCAGGGGACGAAAGATAACTTGGGTCTCGGTGGATTTTAATGAAATTCTCCACCACAAAGAGAGTGTTGAGATTTCATCAGCAGATGTGAGGAACGCAGGAGCAGGGCCCTCTTTCCCCGATGCTTCCTCACCAGTGAGACAACCTTTGATGAAAGCAATTAGTTGATGTTCTCTTGGCGTCTCTCCTGCCCAATGCCTTCAGCACGTCCTTCCCCCAATACCGTCTCAACTCTTACGCTTTCACTTCACACGTCCTTCTCCTGAGGCAAAACTCAGCGCAGATGTGACTGAGCCTCCATTGTATCTTTTCTCATTGTTGTTGTCAACGCAAAATATGTTGGAATATAAACACCCAGGGGACAAAAAGCGCCGATATCAAGGCACCTTCTTGACCCTGTAATTCTTTCTCAAAACACTCGGAGCATTAGAGCACTTATGAGGGCAGTCGTAGCTACCCACCGCAAGTCTCCTCGGTCCCTGAGGACATGCAAGCCTGGTGCATGTAGTCTGCAAGGGGTTGCATTTTTTAGCTCCAAGGCCTTTCGCATAAATAACTGCAAAGGCCATAGAAATCATTGTTATAATTTGCTGCCGCTCGTTTGACTCGATCAATATTCCTCGCAGACAGGTGTGTTTAAAAAATTGCAATTATGAATGAAAAATTGTCATGAACGTAATTGAGCACAAGAGAAACGCACACACAGTTATCACGAAGCTGTCTGCGATAGATTAACACACCATATCAGCCAAACATTCAATGCAAGCACTGCACGGTCCAATCCACCCAGGAGTCAGTCTGCATTTGGAAAAGTTGCAAGCGAATATGCAGAAAGCTCACACAAATCGAGGAAAATTCTCTGGATGTGTGCAGTGTGCACAGGGAGTGCACACTCCTCAACCAAGACGCAGAAAGACAAATTCAGAACCAACCTTCACTGATGTTCACTCCATGCAGGAACAGTTCCACTCATAAACTTGCACAAAATGGTTTTCCTTCAACAAACTTTTCCCAGGCGTCTCACACCTTCGCACAACGTGTATCAATTGCTAAACTGTCTTGACTGGGTGTCAGAATCTGAAAGAGTGGGACATTATGTCACAAAGCGAGGAGCGAGCGTCGCAGAGGAGGCCTCGGGGGAGGAAGACTCACAACACGGGCGAGGCCTCCGCTCGAAGTCCAAATGGACAATCTTGTTGTGCTAAAGCCTTCAAAATTCAAATCACTTTTCAACAACGTGTCCACCACAGACAAGAACAATTGTTCAACACCCAACAATTCATCAACAAAAAACAACGTGAAAACGAACGTCTGACCGACGTTCGACCGACGTTCGACCGAATCAGCACTTTGCGTCGCATACAAGTATCCTTGCAGAACGTGGTGTTTCTGGACCGTACTTGGACATGAAATGACAAGACATTTTGAATTTTGGAGGGTCTGTGAACTGAGATGGATTGTCCTGACGGAGCTCTGTGTTTGCAGAAGGATTGGACTCTTCCTCTCTCATCCTGTCACACATCAATACGAGCACACAAACGACGTGTCAAAGTTTGCTCCTGTGCGGACACAATCAGCTCGCGCATTGTGGCTCAGACCTCCAGGGGAGACACACACACAGAGACCACCAAGAAGCAACGCGTCGAATTATTCATCAGTTAAACTTTGCTTCACAATCATTTACACTGACAGCAGCCATGTTTGGACATTCCACACAGGCTCGCATTGGCGCATTGCACAACTCGAATGAAAACAACCCACTGTTCAGATCACATTGACACCACACACACCCCTTTCTGTGCAACAGGAAATTCGTCATTCTCGCGAGCCGACGCGATTGTTACGATGCCTCACCGCACGAACCCTTCATTCCACATTCAGATCACAATCTACAGATGGAAATTTTGTCACAGCAGCGCAATTATTCGCACACATGATAGTGCATGGTAAACAAGGCGCCTCAATATCCAACAGTCATCCCTTACACTCCAGTCCTGGCTCACCCAGAACCATCCCAAAGTGCCTTTTGATAACATGGCAAGAAAGCAAACCTTGAGACTGTCCCATTGAAAAGCCTTCTCAGCATCTGCATGAAGGACAAGCAGTTTGATTTGATGGGTAATTGGTATTCAAAGCCGTGGATCCTCTCCATAAGGAGACAGTGGGTGCCACACTGTGCTGCAACAGCGCGAAGAATACCAGGCAAAGTCAATATTGTCGCGCGGGCCCGATTCCCCACTGATTTACTTTTGATGGCATCAGGCAGTGAGTAATGGGAACTGGTTATTAACAAAAATGGCATGGCTCTGTAATTAGTTTTACGAGTTGAAAACGACTTCCTCAGACGGGGTTCAAAAAAGCTTCTTTTTTTTCTTCTTTGGAAAATAGATCTACGTTTGGTGCTGTCAAAAGTAAATTGACGGTTCGTGTTGCGATTCATGCGCGAAGCGTTCAGCCAAATACACCTGGAAAACCAGCAGATGCTATCTAAGGTTGTCTATCACTCGGTGCTTTAATCTGCTAAAATTTTTACCAAAAAACGTCCATAAATTATCATATAAAAACGCATTGTTCGCTGTAGCTTTGAAGGGAGTAACAATGGGTGGAATAACTTTTTGCCCACGAGTCGTCACTTTTTGTGTGGCGACAGGTCACAGATCGTGGTCAGCTGCGACATCCATTAGATTATTGTTTGCACGTGTGTTACTCACGTTCCGTGGCTCATTGTGATAAAGTAAACACGTGTTTGCGCATGACAGGTCAGATCACAATGGGTTCTGATGCGAGTACAAAGAGAAATATCCCGCGTTTTCACAGGTACCAACAAACTGAACAGACGTCAGCTGGTGCACCTCTGGGAGGGACAGACTTTGATGGAACTGCACTGCAGTCACCTCTGGCCAGATTCAAAATCCAACATTTTGATATTCTTTTGCTCAAAATGCCAACGCATTTTCGATGTTCAGGTGGGATGTTCCGCAAAATCGTGAAGTTGATTCAAGCACCCGCAGAAACGGACCGGACCCAACACCGTGAAGCGGGACGGCAAACACTTGGTGCTCGGAACCAGAATATTGAGCAGCTTCAGCAGGAGCTGCCCCCTCGTGTTATCTGCAGTGAAAACTGCACGGAGCCGTTGTTCTGCTGTGAACTCAGCTCCTGGCCCATGCACGACCACACCAAATCTGGATAATGAGCGCTTGAACTCGCATGCATGGGACTCGCAAAACCACTCGCCTGAAAGCACAGCAACACACGTGGCGTGTCTTCAAACCAGCACCAGGAGCTGAAAAAGAGAAGAAAAAAAGTTCACAATGAACAAAGGTTGTTATGATTTCTTTAGCGCAGAACATGTGGCTCTTCTTGCCATTTCAGTGTGACCTTATCAAAGGGGCAGCAAACGCGACGACATATCAAAGTGAAGGTTCGTGCTGCACGAAACCCACACACAGAGGAACCTTTCAGTTAGCCATTTGTTTTGGGGCCCCATTCAATGTTGTACACATCGCATGATCCTCCAACACGCTCCGCTTCATCCACACACCACTCACGGGAACCGGCCTATTCTCTGGATATTTAAACAAATAATAGGTCAGCGTATTATCGCTCGCGGGGGGAAGAAGGTGCCTATTAGACTCCTTATTCCACCCACTGTACCATTAAATTGCAAGGCAGATAAATTCCTGTCAAACTTTCTGTGTAACTCACTTTGCTTTATGCCCCTTCTTTGCACCGCATTCAAGGATCCACGAATTTTGCGGACTTGCCAGAAATGTTGCGAATTTTAGTTCAGCCTTTCTTTTGTCACAGAATTCTCTTCTGTTCTCCTGGACCAACACCTGTTCAAGTTCCACCATGAGAGGGTCACTGAGCATCAACTGTTGTGTTCCGTTATCAAGACAATCTCCTGCTCCCTGAACCCACGGGACTCAAATCATTTTGGGACATCTGAGACGCATTCTTCTGCCATTCAACAACGCCATAAAAGGGGAGGTTTTAATTATGCCTACGGGTAGCTCTGTAAACATATAATTAACACATACAAGGTGCTGTACTGGGCTGGTGGCCCCGGGCTCTCCCATACTTGCTCTCAGTGGCACAAAAACCATTTTGCTTCTCGTGGACAACTGTCAAAGTTTGTTGCCCAATAAATTTCTCTGACAGTTCTTTGGGTGTCCCAAAACTGCTCGTATTTTTCTCAAATAGGCAGTGAAAGTTACCTCGAGACGAAAGTCACCAGCCCAGGAACAACATCCAAGTCTTGGAACCTCAGTTCTCATGAAGACTGTTTCTGATCGACTGAATCCAGAGTTTCCGATACCTGATTGCTCTCCGCGCACCTTGCAACACGCGCACTCCCAAGTGCAGACTCTTTGGGTGTCACGAAACTGGTTGCAGTTTTCTCAAATAGGCAGTGAAACTTACCTCGAGACGAAAGTCACCAAAGTCTTGGAACCTAGGTCCTCACGAAGACAGTTTCCGGTACCTGATTGCTCCACGCGCACCTTGCAACACACGCACGCGCACTGGTTGTGCAGACTCAGCTCAGCGTCGCACCAAGGATATCCATTTCCTGTCCCAGACTCTGTTTCCTTTCTGTCTCTGCCTCTGTTGACTTTCCTTTTCACGGGTAGCTGCCTAAAACTCAGGTTGCATCTCAATCCCAAACAAGGCACAAAAAAGAAGAGTCTCCTAGCTCCTCAGCAAAAAAAGGCTTTCTTCGTCACAACACAGATGCGCCACTATGAATTCAATCCAAAGCATTAGCACGTATCAAGTGCGCTACTCCATCCTTGTCACTACGTGTGTCGAGCTTCGCATGCATCTCCTCCACAGAATGCGCAAAAGTGTTGAGTTGCTAAGTCCCGAGTCAAGAGTGCTCTGTGACGTCACAACGCGCGCGGCGACGCGGCGGGAGGTTTGTGCGCAGGGGACATGACCCGACGTCGCCTCCACCTCTGCGGTTCTGACCTCAGATGATGAATTTCCCCCCTTTTGTGCGGACACACCTTGCGACGGTCCACGCACAGGTGAAACCTGGTGCGTTTTGTTGTAATGTTGAGGAGATTGACCACAGATGAACTGAAAACTGAAAGATCACCTGCAGAGTTTGCGGACAAATGACTTCGCACGAAATTTCACTCACGCAGCAGACAGGTGCTTCGTGTGAGCGTAAGGATGGATGTGGTGATGAAAAATGTCGGGACAAGGAAAGGATCAAAACCAGTTTTACGTGTTGATGCAAAACACCCAAAGATCGTCCGATTTGAGATACAAATCATTTGTCGTGCTCCGACCAATTTGTGGAGAGGGCTACGCCACACGACCAAAGCTTTCTTTGGAGGCGAATTGTCTTGCGAAGGGCAGGAAAGGAGACAGAGTGTATCTACGAGCTTCCTTGCCACCTGAGTAAGAGAAATCCTTGGCAAGCCCTCTTACTTCTCCCTTTTCATCTAAAATTTCTGCTTGTCTGAAAAATGTCCACAAGATTCTGACATTTTTCCGAAAGGGGAAGTGGGCGTGTCAGGTCAACTTTCAACCTCTGAATTGCACAAAAACCTGCAATTACAGCACGTTTGACGTCCCAATGCAGATCGGTGCAATGAAAACTGTTACAAAAGCGAAAATCACACGCCGAGTGCAACGAGATCCTTTTGTGGATACAGCACTGCGATCTCCGCCCACCTGGGTGGTCTGCTACAAAAGAGTGTCAGAACAGGACTTTTTTCCAGCAAACATTCCAATCAAATGGCATTTCCAATGTGTGTACCGTTCGGTCCAATCAATCACACCAGTCCACAAACAACTCGCGAGTGCATGCAGGACCCGGTGTGAAAAGCTGTCAAAAGTCAATTAAACTCCACATGAATTTCAACAACTTTGAATGAAGCACTCAATTGGGTGAAGTTAAAATCTCAGGGCGAGTGGAGCGGAGTACAGCCCGGGGGCAGATGTGGGAGACGACCACTTCGGTCTCTAGTACCAAAAGGCTCCGCATCCCAGCCTCTGAAGGAGCCGACCACAAAACACATCAAAATGCATCTTGTAACATTCAAGGCATTCTTCAGCTGACAACCTTTTTCAATAAATAACTAAGTTGTGCGAAAAGAAATTGAACAAAATAACTTGTGTAAATGGACGTTTGAGCATCAAAGTGCCCTCGAGGGATCTGACAAAAGATCTTTCAATTTGGGCGCAATTTCACCACAATACGAGTCGTAATCCTGGTGCAGGTGCACGCAGTAAAAATCTCATGCAATACAACACATCTTACTGTTGTCCGAAATAGAATTGGGTTGAGAATAAATGTGCTCACTCCACCTTAGCTTTGGGTTTGCACTTTTGATGGGCAGCAATGCTCTTGCAATGCAGGTGAAAATCCCCAGTCACGAAGAGCTCAGCCAACACTTGTTGTTGCTTCCTGATCTGGGCACCGAGAGTTTGATTGCACGAAGCACTTACTTCACTGACTTGTCATTCTCCAATTCAAATATTTAATTTGGTGACCGCCAGTTCAATTAAATTTCAATACATTATTTTTGGGCAAATTAATTTAAAGCCATCACAATGAAGACATTGTGGTCACGAGGAATCAGATTTCATTGAAATGGCTTCACTCTTTTCTTTGCTCGTGACGAATTTTCTGCAAACTCCACGCTTTTTCAAGAAGTGCTTCACCATGCACGCAACTGTTACATCATGTTGCTGCAACGAAACCCGCGACAAGTGTTTGAACAGTCCAACTGTACGAGGCCTGCAGATTACGATTGTCCTCACAGACCTGTTGCCATGGAAACGCATCAAGTGAAAGGCACTTTGGAGAGGTTGTCAAAGTCTTGAATGTCCGCGCCTTGGTGTGTTTGCACCATTTGTGACGGATATTTGAGCACAACAGCAAACACCGTCAGAGCGGCTTCATCGCTCGAGGAAAACATCCAGAAAATGCCACAACCACGTGTGGAAAAGTACAGTCGAGTCAGAAGGAATTGAATTGCAGCACACGACCTGTTCCAATACGATTTTTTTCTCCACCAAAATATCAAACAAAAGCACCCACGGTTTCTATTGTTGACTTGCTGTGGCGAATTTAGAGGTTTGTCTTTTGTACATTGATCATGATCAGTGCGCTGTCGCCAGTGTCCCAGTGATTCTCACCTGCACGATCGCGTGATGTTTCGCCAACGGGTCACACAAGACGGACATTGACAAGCACTGGTCAAACATACGACCTACCTCCTCACACCAGAAGTCAGGAGAATGATCCAACGTTCGTCTTGTTTGTAGTCCTGCAAGATCCAGCAATAATCCAGCTGACACGAGTCCGGAGTGGTCTGTTCGCAAGAACTTTGGCGACTGGAAATACCCGACACGTGCAGATGACGTCAGCTCCTGCGATGTCACGTGATGGAAGTTTGGGTTGGTCCTTGGTCCTGGGAGTTGGGCTTGTTTCAATTTTGCATGTTTGTAGGACAATCAATTTTCCAAAATGACAACAAAACTTTGTTCCCACAGGTCTGAAAAAAGATCTTCCAGTAAGAAGTCCAGAATGTGCAGGACTTCTGGCAACAATGCACACAGGGTTTTTTGAAATTCTTCAGCTTTGCTGCCACTTGATAGACAAACAACATTTTCTGCGCCCCCCCCAAGCTCTGGGTACAAGGGTCAAGGAGAATCCCACAAAACCAACGTCCTTGACCCCCTCAACACTGTGGTTTGAAGACTCGATGCGGACCCTCAGCGGAATTTCCCCCACCCCCACCCCACCCCCTCCCTGAAAATTTGCCACTTTCCGTTGCGTCAGATTGCGCAAGTAGTGCCTGGATGCGCAAAGAGTTCATCATCACAAGAACAGAGATGGACACACCATCACGATACTCGCTTGTTTTTTGCCTCTCTCCGAGGGCCTGATGCCAGATTTTGCAGACAGGAATCTCTGAAAAAATAAACCTGTCTCACTAACCGCTTGAAAAAAATAGCTCCATGGAGCTCACGGTGATTTGAGGAAATTCTGATTTTGCTCACTCTGATTTCGCTCCCTCTGATTTTGCTCCCTCTGATTTCACTCACTCTGATTTCGCTCACTCTGATTTTGCTCACTCTGATTTCACTCACTTTGTTTTGTCAAAAATTCTTACTTTTTCACTCAACATTCACAATT
>JAAUXT010072589.1_pt1 | contig 14052 bp, 15 predicted proteins | sample 7278171 | NCBI WGS metagenome assembly JAAUXT01 (sample SAMN14350112, study PRJNA611818) | marine sediment metagenome | isolation source: surface marine sediment (1.8m) | place: French Polynesia: Moorea | collected 2018-08 | reverse complement strand
GAAGGGAGACAGTTGCACACTGTCTAAATATTCTGGACTTGAGGAAATTCGCAGTTGTAACGGAATTAGGCTACCAAAATTACTCCAACAACATTGACGCTCCCTTTGAGATCTTCACCTCAATTGCAGTTGTGGACTAGCAAATAATGACTGCAAGTTTCTAAACTGCTGTGCGCAAAACTTCTCCTGCCAAAAAATAAATCCCGCCCCAGAGGAAAACGCGCGAAATGCGCTCAGCTCCCATGCGAGCTGGTGACACCAAAGCATGGAATGCACTGATGCTCCGTATGGAGCCAGTGCCACCAAGTCATACCCAGTCCAAATTGCTCCAATAGGAGTCAGTGACGGTCCCCTTACAATCGCCGTCTGAGTGCCGGAGCGCCGCTAGTGTTAAAATGCATAGAACAGGTTGCAGTGTGTCTGTTGTATATGATCACTTCTATCTCTCTGTCTCTCTCTCCCCTCTGTCTGTCACTCTCTCGCCCACTCTGTCTCTTGGCTCTCAGTTTCCTCTGTTTGCCTGAGAAAATTCTGCTCTTGTTCAGCAATGTTCTTGTATTGTGCAAGGTGTATTTTCAGTTCAGTCTTTCTAAAGGATCCAACTTTGCATTGGAGAAAAACACTTCACCACCTCAAATGCTTTGGATCAAAAGTGCTCTTCTCCCCTGACCAAATTGCCCCCTGTCAAGATGAGTTGTGACTGAGATGTGTATCTGTGGGGTGTTTCTACACTGTGCTCCTTCGTGCCTTCTCACTTCAGTCAGCAAAAAAGTGCCCTCCAAATTGCTGCACTGTCACAATGAGTGACAACTTAGATCTGTATCTGCCATATATACCTGGGGTTCTCCTTTTGTGCTGGCACCATATGTATCATGCTGATCCAATGTACTTCACTGTCAAGATGATGGAAAGCTGAGATTCCTATCTGCTGGGGGATCCCGCTCATTTCTTTTGTGCCCATCCCTGGTACCACATGTACCATGCTGATCCAAAGTACTTCACTGTCAAGATGATGGAAATGGAGGTACAAACCTGCACCCTCCTTTTGTGCCCCGTCAAGGGGTTTCTTTTGTTGGTTGATGCACGATACTTGTGAAAAGAAGCCCAGCTACAAAGGAAACCAGAAAAAAGAGTTGACAAGATGGAAAAGTTGATTTCATTACCCGAGGCATCTTCAGGTGGAAGTCATTCCAAATGTCTCTGTCTGTGACTTTGACCAATGAACAACTGTAGAAATGCGATTTGACTCGGAGTCGTTGGGTACCTTCAGTTTGGGATGCAGCTGGCAGTGAATAGGCACCACTTGGCTTGGCCTCTGGCACTGGGCCGGCAAGTTATAAAGATATAACACTGCCATTCTGTGTGTCGTGCCCACCTGAGTTTGCTCAGTTCGATCAACCCAAGGGTCAATTTGTGTTGGCGACTTCTCTAGCAGTTTACTACAGGTGTAAATGGAACACTCTCGTTGCAGGGAACTGACTTTTCTCCCCAGTTTGTTTGCAACCTTTATACTGTGAAAAAAATCCCAACAAGTTGATACATGTGGCAGAGTCTACATGTTACACTCACTAAAAATTGGACAGGCAGGAAGAATTTTTTCTCTGTACATTTTATTGACTTTTTGTGAAAAAGAATGCAGCAGCGTTTGTGCTCCTGAAGGAGAATTTTGTTGTTAGTTTATCACACATTCAACAGAACAAGTTGAGCAGAAGCAAAATATCAATGAAAGTGGTGAAACCAGGCACTCACTTGGAATCAAACATAGCCAAACCAAATGCAGATTGAATGTTGCAAGATCAATTTTGGATTGATTTGTGAAAGTGTGGAAATGCATTTTGCAAAGCAAAGACAAGCACAAACAGCCTGTACACCTTCACGCTTGCTTGTATGAGTTTGCAGGAAAAATACAAATGAAGCAAAATACCAACAAGTTTGACACAAAAAATATGTCACACACATCAACACACAGCAAGTAGGTACAAGGTAACAAACTGCCAAACCAAAATCAGTTCTGTCACAACAGGACATACAAAGGGGAACACAATTGTTTTTGCAAATATTCAACAAATTGCAGCTGATCAACAAACCAAGCAATAGCAAAGATCTGTTGTAAAGAGCAAATACACCTTCTTGACAAATATTACAGAAGGTGGCTGATGATATGTTGATTTGTCAGGTTTCCACATCTTCTTCAGTGAGAATGTGTGAAGTTCCTTGTGTTTCCATGTATCTGGCAATGATCCCTCTCACAGCAAGTTTGCAAGTTTGCACAAAACAGATTGCTCAACCAATTCAGATGGCAATCCAAAATTATCAACTTACCATAAATGTACAACCAAGTTTGCACTCAAGGCTGACCAAATGAATACGCAAAACTATGTTCCACACATGAAAATTTACACAAGTACCCACAGGTCTGCATACAGGCTCTGTTGATACATGCTTGTGGTCAGATTTATTCTGATCCACAGAACTGCTATCAACCATCCAAACCAAGAAACCAAGCAATCAGTAATCAATTTCCTGATACACAGGCTCACTTTGCCTGGAAGCATACTGTCTGAGTTCAATGTCTCTTTCAGTATGGGGAGTGGACACTGGTTTTGTGTAGCCATCAGCATCTGTTGTGTCCAGAGCCTCATTGTGTCTGCCACTGTTAGTATTTCCTGTTGAATTTGGAACTCTCCTCCTGAAAGGTTTTGTTCACAAATTCAATTGCATGACAAATGTGACCAAATGTGCATGCCAATATACCAACATTTGTACAAGAAAAAATGTCCACCTACCTTTTCTTGCATTGAACACTGATGATGACTCCCACAGCAATTGCAATGACAATGAGTAGAGGAACACCCATTCCAATCCCAATCCAAACAGGAGTCAAATCTGCCACAAGCACCAAGCACAGAAATATCACAGTGGCTCACATTTTTGTCATGATTTCAAACACATGGTACCAAAAAGGAAGAATAACATGAATAGATCTGACAAAGTCTATTGTGTACCACAGGAGTAAACAGACTCTGAAAGGCAACTCAGTCTAGGAAGAGCAACAAAAAATTACAGAAACATCTTCATGCAGTCAAGTTTGTCTGGTGATGTGTGTCATGTCAAAGACAAACCTTTCTCTGTTTCTGTGCTTCTTGAAATTGTTTGGCCAGAAGAAGTGGTTTGAGGGCCTGAAGTTGTGGGTGGTGTATCTGCAAGACCATGATGTTTACACTGAACATTTCCCATTGTTATCCAATTGTGAGCAAGAAGAATTTAGGACATATTTTATCAGAAGCAGATGCTTTGACCTGTTTCATCAATACAATTTTGCAACACACTCACAAGCAGCTTATTGCACTGATTGCACTCATTGCAATGAGAACCTGCATTTCATTGGAAGATTTCCCAGTGTGTCTCAGGGTCTCACAGAAATTGCTTTGTCCCGGAGAGAGATCTCACCTGAACATGTTGGTTTTCTTGTCCAGGCCTTGTTGGTCTGACATATCATGGTTCCAATACTGCCATCAAAACAGTTGTAGGTCACCTGATCACCAACATTGTAGGGCCCATTGTACTTGCTTCTGGTGGAGAATGGGACACCACCCGGTTCTGGACACAATCCTACAAAACACCATGGTCACATGTTTTGCAGAAAACAGCAGACACAGACTTGTGTAGTCTTGCATTTTGAAGTTGATCGACAGACATCTGTGATGTTCTCCAGTAGGATTCTGCAATTTTCACTGGTCACATGGCTTGACCGAAAAGGCTTGGGAAAGCATGGCATCAGATTGCAAATGTTAAAATCACAATGTCAACACAGCAAAGAACCCGGGTGAAGGGTGGGAGTACGACACAAGGTGAGTGGTTTTCGTGATGAGTGAGTACAAGGTGTGGGCAACAAACAGAACATGCTTGTTCAACCAAAGAAAGAGGAAAACAGAACAAAATATAAAATTGATTCTTTTTCCACAAAGAAAACAGTCAGTTGATTCAGAGCAAAAACCAGGTAGTGGGAGATATTTAAAAGCAGGATGAAACTTAAACCCATCATCTTTGATGAAGACTCACCTGGTTCAGGACACTGCAGTAAGTCCCACTCTCCTCCAGCAGCACATCTTGGTTGGCGGACTGTTTCATTGGTTTCTGAAACCCACCACTTGATGGTTCCTTGTTCCTCTTCATGTTTCAACCAGCACATTGAGAGACAGTTCCAGCTGTTTGTTTGGAGATGTGGAAGATCATCACTCAGACCCAGCTGGAGTGGAGATTGGGGGAAATTGACCAGAAGATCTGGGTTCAGAGTCACCAACTTGTTTCCAGCCAAATCCAGGATCTTCAGAGAGAAAAGAGAATCAAAGGCTCCATCCTGGATATGGGAAATCTGGTTGTCATTCAGTAGAAGTTCCTCAAGCTTGTAGAGATTTGTGAAATTGCCAATTTTAATGCTGGAGATCAGATTTCCCCAAAGATACAGTATTTGCAGAGATTTAAGATCAGAAAAGGTTCCAGATTCAATGCCAAAAATTTTGTTTTTGGATAAGTACAGTTCCTTGAGTGATTCAAGTCCTTGAAAAGTTTCAGGGGAAACAGCGGGAAGTCTGTTGAAAGACAGTAAAAGTTTTTGAAGGAACCACAACTGTTGAAACACTTCTTTCTCCAGAATGAATATTTCATTGCAGCATAGATTGATGTTTATGCATTGAGTCAAGTGGCTGAAGACTCCAGCAGGCACAGAGGTGATGGAGTTGCAAGAAATTCGTACATCCCGGGCCTCAGCGGGAATATCTCTGGGAATGCGAGTCAGATTTCTACAGGTTCTCCAGAAACTCCTGGTTGAAGGGTTATACTCATCCCTGCAAGATCCGGGACCTGAACAGACCTGGGCATCAACACCCAGCAGAACCACTAGCAAACCTGTTTGTACAAGAAAAGGACCTCAATGGCCTGTTTACCACATTCAGATTTTTCATTTGCAGTCACAAAACACTGAGAGCGTGAAACAAGAAGCCAATGAAATTGTGTTTTATGATTCAAAGACTCAGTGAATTTTGCAGATCAGAAAGGCACTCATCTCCAATGAATCTAAATTTCAGAAAATTAAGAGAGCACTACCACTGACATGCCACACACACCAGACACACAAAATTCATGAAAACAGAAAGACATCCATGACAAACACTCACACAAGCACTCACCATGCCGACTCACAACCACAATGATTACAATACAGCTTTGCTTACAGAGGCCAAGAAGCAAGGGCTGTGTCGTTCTCATCACGCTCTTTGCTTTCAGTCTCTGACTTCCGACTTGTTTTCCTGGTTGTTTTCTGCTTTCAGTTTCTGTAGCTCAAATCTCAGTTTTTGCCTTTTCTCTTCTTCCGAGTGCTGTCGTCTCAGGTGATCCTCTCCTCTTCTTTTTCAGCAGTGTTGTTCGCCTTGTGGTCAAGATGTGCGATTCAACTTCACTTCTGCTGTTCTCTTCTCGAGCTCAACTGAGAGGACTTTCAGCACTTGTGGTTCGTGTTACACAGATAGCACAAATGATTTTCCTTTCGCTGTTCTGCGCTTGAAAAGGAGACAACATCACCTCACGGTGAAGAGTCTTTCAAACTCTGAGACGCTTTGGGGTAAAATAGCTATTCTGATTCAACTAAATTTCGGTGCTGTCAAAATGAGTGATCACCAAGATCTGTATCTTCCCTGTGATCCTTGTGTGCTCTTTTGTACCCTCTGCTTTCATTCGGCAAAAAGTGTTGTCCAAATTACCATCCTGTCAAGATGGAAGATCCCTCAGATACTTGTCTGCAGGGTGTACCTGGCATCTCCCTTTGTCCCAGCACCAGAGGTAACTCGAGATTTTGTTCAATCCAAATTTCCTTGCTGTTGCAATGACTGATGACAGAGATCAGTATCTCTGATAAGAACGTACTATGCTCAATTGTGCTCATCTTGAATACCATGCACAGGTACCACCGGGTCCAAATTATCCCACTGTCAAGAAGAATGATGACTGAGATACGTAGGCACAGGGGGAACTTGGGGCCATCCTTTGTGCTTCTCAAATGCAGCACAGGTGACAGGCAGATTGAATTCAACCCCCTGTCAAGATGACTGATCACAGCATCTTCTGTGTTTATCTCTCTTTAGAGTTCTTTGATGGGTGAGCTGAAAAGAATCCTTCTACCCAGAAGCGCAAATGAAATTCCAACACGATGGACACACAACTTTGCGTGTTTCATTCTTTTGAGCGAAAATAGAAGATCCAACTCTCGCTTCTCAAAGACAGTCTTGTGCACTGCAACGTCTCAAATGAGTTCACCTGATTTTCTGTGTGTTAATTCTGAATGTCATTTGTCCCCTGTGTTCCACCATTGCTTCTCAGTGGTCCCTTTCTGCTGTTCCAATGCTTCTCGCACTGTCAAGGATCGCAGAATGTGCAGGAGACAAGACTCAAGACCAATTTCTGTGATCAAAGAAATTTGAGGAAGAGGTTTGTGACATGCAATGGCCCAATGTCTTTGGTTAGGAACCTGCTTCATGAGCACCAACACATTTAGAGCCTTTCCTTCTTTCCTGTGATCAGGAGATCAGAGAACAACCCTTCAAACATAGCAGACAGGTACTGACCACCTACACTGATGACAAACCTTCTCAATGGACACTTTCTTCTTGCACCTGTTTCAGTGCAATTCTGCAATCTCCAACTCACATTTCTGAAAAAACAAGGTAACTTTGCTGCCTAAAACTGCAGTTCAAATAATGATGAATACAGTTGTTGCTCTAACAGAGAATGTGTTCACAAATTTTAATTTGTTCTGTTGTTCATTTTCCTCAAAGAAAGTGTTTTTACCCCTCCAAGTACTGTTCTTCTCCAACCAAACAATCCGCAAATGGCTGTTGACACAGTGTGTCCAACCAGAGGGAAAGTTAGAGGTTTTTGAGACAGAGTAAACCTGTACACTCCAACTCAGTTCTGCCTACTGATTACTTCATCTCAACTCACTGCACTCACAGAACATTGAATGTGGTTTATGAATGGGGATATATCCTTGAAACACCTCAGAGAAAATGGATTTTTCAAACAGGAATTTTGTGAGGTCCGATATCCATTGGACATGCCGGTTGTCACATTGTGGAGGGTGGACACAAACTGATGCGATTCACTTGAACTGACGTGATTCTTTAGGAGACTCCAACACCTTCCAGACAACGTCAGGAAAACTCATCTGTGACCAGCCAAAAATGTTGCAAGTGATGATCTGACCTGTTTGCAGGACTGCCCAAAATTGTTCCTGTGAATGTGATCACAGGAGATACTTGGACCAGGGTCCAGAGAACATTATTTTCTGCACAATTTATTTGTTTTCGAATGATCAAAGACAACAAGGAAGCAAAGGCAAGCAGAAGTATTACTACAGACACATTCTTGCAAATAAATAAGACTATCTCAGAAACAACAACTCAACAGAGTACAATGTATGTAAAAAATAAAAAATGTCAGTGGCAATGATAAAAAGACCTTTTTCTTGAATTGTCAGGCATACTGATGCAATATGTGACAAGTGAAGTGGCTTCAAAGGGACACATCATTTATGTACACCATCACAAGCCAAAATGGATTCGCAAAATATATCAGTGATGCCAAATATTAATGTTTGTGTAAATGGAAGACCCCAATTTGACTGACAGCTTTTTCTCTTCAGTTTGACAATGGGTATCAGTCTTGTGGTTGTGAAAATAAAGTCCCAACTAGTGGAGACCTGTGGCAGTGCCCACATGTTTTACTCAGGGTGATTTCTACAAATGATCTTCACAGAAGCACCAAAACAAATTTTTCGCTATACAATTTATGGACTTTTTTGAAAAAGAATGCATCACAATTTTTGCTCCTTGTCAACAGATTTCCTGTTAGTTTCCACAAGTTGAACGAACCAAAGCTGAAACAATGCACCAACAAAAATACAGCATTGGCCAAAAACAAGCATTAACTAAAGGATAACTGTAAGGCAAAGATAAGATGAAATATGGCAACACCAATTTCGGATATTTTGTGAAATGGTGCAAATGCATTTGCAAAGCAAAGGCAATCACAATCTTTCCTGTACACCTTCACATTTGTTTGTCTGAGTATGAATTTCTTCACAGGGAGAGACTGACAGAACATCTCACAGTAAAATGTACATCAAGGAAACCACAAAAAATTACAGTAAGTCACAAAAAGTCAACAACATGACTTGTTCTACAAAAATACAAATGAAGTATAAAATGTACCAATTTTGACACCACTAGCAAACCATGTCAAACAGAAACACAAATCAACAAACAATGTGTAAGTACAAGGTAATAAACTGCCAAACACAAATCTGCACTGCCACAACATGACACAATAAAGAGAATAACCAGGGAACAACACTCCTCAGACACCATTTGGCCCTAAAGCATGGTTTTGTACCATCAAATCAAAGCATAACTGTACAACTATGTTTACACACAAGACATGGAGGTCTAGAACCTTCTTGCTCTCTGATGTTGGTAAGGTTGTGCATATGAGAGAACTGATGCATTACCAGACACACCAGACATTGGCCTCATCTCAATCTGGTCTTCGGCCCCATCAGAACCATGTCCTGTTTGACGAGAGTCAGTGGTGTTGCCATGGTTCCAATTTCTGGGTTGGTATGGGACAGGATTAAATGAACTGATCTCAGAAGCCCTTTCAAAGCTAGAATACCCTGGAGCAGACACCTGAGGCAAACCAGGTGGTACAACAGGCCTGGGCTCCAGGTACTCTTCACCCTGATCAGTGGTGTTGAGGCTTGTGTAAGGGTTGAAGTCCAGGGCCTCATATCCATCATTCTCGTTTCCTTCTGGTACCGTGTTTGAAGTGCTTGGTTGTGTGTTTGGCTTTTTCCTGAAAAAAATAAACAGTGAATGCAAGTGAGGTTCAGACCTGCAAAGGCAGAAAGCAATGTTTTTGTCAACAACCTCCCTGAAAGAAGATGACATAACGTAAGACAGTCCAACTTGTTGCAAGCACAAGAAGCCCTTGTAGCACTTTTCAAGAGCGATGTGTCAAACTCACTTGTTCCTGCATCGCATGATGAGCACAACCACAACAGCAGTGATTATGACAAATACCAGAGCTCCTACACCAATTCCTATCCAGAGTGGGGTCATATTTGTAACAGAAGCTCCTGGAAATATACAGCAGTTTTATCATTTAATGCAAAATTGTTTGCTGTGAGCAGTCGTGTGTGACCTACCAAAGGTATATGATACAGCTGCAAAAACTCAGCCAAGCAAAAAAAAATTCCAACAACAAACACAAACAGACGCTCAGAAAGAGACCAACCCTTCTCAGGTCTCTGCCTGTCATTGTCTGATGGTGGTGTTGGAGCAGATGTTGAGGCAGGAAGTGTAACAGCTACTGAGGTGGTTGGATCATTCAGAATAGGTGCTTCTGGAGGCAAAAAACAAACCTCGGAACTGCTTCTGATGTCACACCAGAGCGCTTAAAGAACACACTGTACAATTTATTCGAATATTACCTGAGCAGGTTGTTGTTCTTGTCCCGGTTCCGTTACCCTGACAAGTGATAGTTATGCTTCCACCATTGTAGCAGCTGTAGGTCACCTCGGATCCTCTGTTGTAGGGGCCATTGTAACTGGTTCTCCTGGAGAATGGGATGCCTCCTGGTTCTGGGCAATCTCCTACAAGACACGATGGCCTCATGTGCTACACATGTTTTGCACAAAAGAGCGCAAGACTCAGTCTTGAATGGTCTTGCATTTTGAAGTCAACCAATGGTTATGTTGTGATGTGGTCCAGGAAGATATTGCTTTTTTGACTGGTAACCTGACTTGACCAAAAGGACTATGATGATATCCACTTGTTAAAAAGGCAAATTTACCATCAAAGACCAATGTGTTTTTTTCTGATGATCTCACCACAGCAACTAAACCCTGATGCAAGGTATGGTGTGGTAAATCTTTGTGTTTGATGGATGGTGACACATCTGCATGTTTTTGTGACTGGTGAATCAGTACACCTATTTTGGTTTGATTTTGTGTTCACCAAAAGAGAACATCATTGGTTCAATGCATGAAAATTTAAAGCTGAACAAAAAGAATTTTTTGATGAATCATGTTTCAAGAAATGTCAGACAATTTCACAACAAAGATAGACACAACAGACTCCTAAAAATAATTCTGGGATGAAACCTCACCTGGTTCATCGCACTGTAGCTGATACCAGTCTCCTCCAGCAGCACACACAGGTGAATGCTCTGTATGACCTTCAGCAAACCACCACCTGATGGTTCCTTGTTGTTCTTCATGTTTCAACCAGCACATTGAGGGACAGTTCCATCTGTTTGTTTGCCGAGAAGAACCATCTTCACTGAGACCCAGCTGGAGTGGAGATCGGGGAAGATTGACCAGAAGATCTGGGTTCAGAGTCACCAACCTGTTTCCAGCCAAATCAAGGATCTCCAGAGAGAAAAGAGAATCAAAGGCCCTGTCCTCAATGTAAGAAATCTGATTTTCATTCAGCAGAAGTTTCTCAAGTTTGTGAAGGTTTCTAAACATCCCAGCCTCTATTCTGGAGATCAGATTCCCCCAAAGATACAGTATTTCCAGAGATTTCAGTTCACCAAAAGTTCCAGGTTCAATGGTAGAAATCCAGTTTTGACTCAATTGTAGATTCAGAAGTTTATTTAGATTGTTGAACATTCCAACATTTATGCTGTGGAGCTGATTTCCCCAGAGATACAGTAGTTCCAGAGATTTTAAGTCAGCAAAGGTTCCAGGCTCAATAGTAGTCATACTGTTTTGACTCAGGAAGAGATTCACAAGGTTATTCAGATTTTGAAATGATCCAGCATCAATGGTGGAGAGCTGATTCCCTGACAGATACAGTGCTTCCAAAGATCTGAGGTCAGCAAATGGTCCAAGCTCAACAGCAGGAATTCTGTTTTGAACCAGGGATAGCTCTACAAGATTGTTCAGATTTTGAAACAAGCCAGCATCAATGCTGGAGAGTTGATTTTGCCACAAATACAATATTTCCAGAGATTTTAGGTCAGCAAAGCTTCCAGGCTCAACAGTAGTTATACTATTTTGACTCAGGGAGAGATTCACAAGGTTATTTAGATTTTGAAATAATCCAGCATCAATGTTGGAGAGTTGGTTCCCCCACAGATACAGTGCTTCCAGAGATCTGAGGTCAGCAAAGGTTCCAGGTTCCAAGGTAGATATATTGTTCTTGTACAGGTGGAGTTCCTCAAGTGAGACCATCCCTTTGAATGCTTCTTTATGCACAAATGAAAGCTGATTGTGGTCCATATCTAGTCGTTTGCACAGAGTCAGGTGGCTGAAGACTCCAGAAGGAACAGAAGTGATGGAGTTGCACCCAAGAAAAACACTGTGGGCCTCCGCTGGAATGTCATGGGGTACGTGAGACAGACCTGCACAGGTTCTCCAGAAATGTCGGTTGGAGCTGAAGAATCGATCCCAGCACATGAGGCCGACTCGACATGACTGGGCATCAACACCCACCAGCATCAGAAGAACCACCGCCAGACCTGATGTCACAGAAGAAATAAACCTTCATCTGAAGAAGCGGTTTTGCAGTTCAAGATTTCCCTTTCAGGACACAATTGAAAGAAAAAACATAGCAGCCAGCAAGATAAGAATGAGATATTGCAAATGGTTTGCACTGAAGATAAAGGGAACAACACCAAAATTTGTTTCAAAAATCGTACCACAGTACACACACACACACTCGCTCTCCCACACACATACACACACAAGAGATCCCGGCAAATGGAGCGTTCGATTTACCAATCTCTTCATTTGTTGCAATTCCGGAATGGCCCCAGACGTGGAATGGCCAAGATCAATCCAGAATGGCTGGAATTGTATACATCCAATTCTTTTTGCACAATTCTGAAGGATTTCCAGATTGGCGGAAGGATAATTCAAATGCTTCCAATATTAAAACAGTACACTTTCATTTTCAGATTGTCCCACCAAGAAAATTTCCCAAGTGGCCTTGTGCCTCATTCTTCAGAATGGATGCTTCCAATGAAATAACCTTGTGCGTTTCACAACTTTGTCTATTCTAGCAACCCCAGGCAATTCTTTCCTGAAGAAATAAAGTTTTGAGAGAATTTTGAGCTTTTGACTGTGTTTTTCTGACTGCATGCTCACTGCATTCAGTCCTTTACCATTGAAAATAACTTTGTCACAAAGCAAATCTCCACCAAGTTTGAATAAGATTTTCGGTTACTTTTTGAAATCTAAGTCGGGAGATTTGAACTTGGTTTGACCAAATTGTTTATTCAACTGATTCCCTCTTCCATTTGGTGCAGCCAGAAGTACCCATTCGGAAAATAGGAGGCACAAACGGTTGCTGATGAAATTCCCCTCATATTTCTATTTCTGAGTGGTGTATTATTTTTCTTGTTTTCAGCAAACTGCCCATCGATTTTACACCCATAGCCATCCACTCACACACACACACACACACACAAACAAACACACACACACACACACACACACATCCAGAGAATGCAAGCACAATCACACACACAAACTCATACCCTCCATCGCCGTCATGAAGAATTCAATCGCAGAACCCCACTACCACTATGTGGGGAGAGGTAGATGTCACACACACGCACACACACACACATACACACATACACACACATACACACATACACACACATACACACACATACACACACACACACACACACACACACACACACACACACACAACTGACTTACAACAGGCAAGCACCCGCCCAGACATCTTGACACTCTAAGCTCCTTTTCCGTTTGTTCTCTTCAATGCTGCTCTTTTCTGAGTGAAATATTTTCTTCTTTTTCCTTCAGCAGTGTTGTTCGGCACTTGCACAAGACGAATGATTTCACTTTTCTCTGCTCTGTATTTATATTTGGATGCACTGTCGCCTCACAAAAGGCGTTTCTCCTAAAGCGAAATGTCCTGGTTGTCAAGAAAACTGGTGATAAAGATCTATATCTACCCGGGGAAGGCTGATGTGTTCTTTTGTGTACCCCTCTGGGTACCACAGGCAACAAGCTGAGCCAAATTGCGCATCTGTCCAGTTGATGAATCATATGAGATATCTAACTGCTCTCTGTATGACCGGTTCTTTTGTACACACTGCCTTCATTAGGCAAAAAGTACCCTCCAAATTGCCTGGCGACCACAATGAGTGATGACTGAGATCTGCCTCTGCCGTTTGTACCTGGGGTTCTCCTTTTGTCCCAGCACCACAGGTAACTGGACATTCTACCCCAATCCAAATTAAGCCCTGTCAAAATGATGGAAAGCTGAGATTCCTATCTGCTGGGGGATCCTGCTCATTTCTTTTGTGCCCATCTCCAGTACCAAAGGTACCACGATGATCCAAATTGCCTGTTGTCAATATGACTGATGACAGAGACCTGTATCGACCAGAGAAACCTGCCCGGTTCTTTTGTGCCCCTCTGAAGTACTCCAGGTACCACACTGATCCAAAGGACCCGCTGTCAAGATGACGGAAGATTGAGGTCTTTCTCTGTACCCTCCTTTGCACCCGACTTGAGACCTTTGGGGTGTGATTTGAAAAGACTTTTTGGTAAAGGAGAGCAATTCAAATTCCAAAACGATAAACGTACCACTTTGTAGTGCCCTTTTTAGGTGATTTGAACCTTGTACCATACATTATGTATAATGTATGGTGGTGAAAATCACCTGTAGGCATCAAGAGGCTAAATCTGTGAATGCAAGTTTGAAAGTGTTCTATTTGTTTGATTTTAGTCATGTTTGGTTTTTTCATTCACTTTTGGGCTGTAGTTGATGCACAAAGTGTCAAAAGAACAAATTATTGGTTTTACATATTTTTGTGGGCAAAAAAACAATATGGCTGACATGGTGAAATTTGGGTATGGCTGAATAAATGGCTTAAAAGCTCAGAAATGGTTGATATTTGCTGAAGAGAATATTAAGAGAAAATGTAGATAATTGCTTGGGCTAAATTGTAGAATTG